>ERZ791893.79-NODE-79-length-100962-cov-4.892891_pt1 | contig 100962 bp, 110 predicted proteins | sample MGYA00510154_ERZ791893 | MGnify/ENA primary metagenome ERZ791893 (study PRJEB30046, sample SAMN00792068) | human gut metagenome | study: EMG produced TPA metagenomics assembly of the A metagenome-wide association study of gut microbiota in type 2...
ACATGGACGAGGAAATCGAACTCATTAAGAAGTGGGTAAAGGAAAGAGAGGACTTTATCAATGAATAGGACACGACCAAAGCAGATAGTCATAAGAGTGTCAGAGGAAGAACTGTCACAAATAAAAGAAAAAGTAAAACAGTCTGGAAAGAACCAACAGCAGTATATCATCGAAGCACTTACACAGTCGAATATTGTCAACACAGACGGAATTAAGGAACTTATACCGGAGTTAGAGCGAGTAGGTAATAATCTCAATCAGATAGCACACGCATTGAATGACAGCAGCTATTATTCGTATAATCTGATAACGGAAAATCAAAAGGAGCTGACAGAGATATGGCAGTCACTAAAGCAGTATCTTTAAAAGCAGGCATAGGGCAAGCCCACAAGAACGCTGTGGAGCTTGCCAAAAACACTGAAGTTATGCAAATAACTATCATACCTGACATTTTTTATTTCCATTTTTCAGGCAATTCACCGCTTATTAAGATATATTCACCTCTTTTTCTTACTACCATGTTGCAAAAGTTTTTCCAGTAAACATATCTTATACACGTTTTACTACCTTGTAAACCTATAATGTTGTAAAAGATTTTTTGTTAAATCAGAGGCAGCAATATGGTTTTACTACCTTGTAAACCTATAATGTTGTAAAAGGTCAAATCTGTACTTTCATGCTATCTACAGAATATATACTCTGCCCTTTACATGGTTCCAGATTTAGTTTAGTTTTCACTTTCGGATGGTAATTCACCCTGCTTATTTATTATTGCAAATATTCCAAAATTTTCTGTGCGTAACGCTCCCTGTAATTTTCCATTGAATAATCAATATCTTTGAGCTGAACTTTGGTTACTCCTGCACCAACTTTTGCCTTAAGCTTACTATCTAATAAAACAACAAGAGTTGCAGGTGCATTATTTCCAATCTTATCTCCTGCTTTTTTGTGTTTTTCATCCTGTAAAGTATTTTCATTAAACACCTTCTTGCGCATTGCAGCATACTGAAATGGATAATCATTTATAGCAAAATTGTCTCCATATGATAAAATTTTGTTTGCCAATATCTGTTTCTCAAGTTTTCTGTTTTCTGCATCCACACGATACAGATTTTTAAGCTCGAGTCTGGCACGATTGTAGCCATTGGAATAATTCCAACGAAGCTTACTTTTTTTACCATCAATAGTAATGCCCTTTTTAACAGTTCCATCTGCATTATAATTATCCGGATTCGTTGCCCTACGTGAGTTATCCATATACCTTTGAAGCTCTGCTATCTTTTCGTTTGATGTATTATCGTGTTGCAATGATATTGTTTTAATATCGCCATTCTCTAACGCAAGAGTAATAGATGTTGTATCAATGTATATGCCAACCTTTCCATTGCCTACAGGATTTTTTATATTGCCATCCTTATCATATCTAATGGCAGGTCTACCCTCTACCGTAAACTGTGCATAATATTTATATTTTGCTCCACATAATTTTCTTGTAATACGTATGACTTTAAGTTTTCGTGACATCATTTCAATTTTATATAAATCTTTTTTGTCTATAATCACAGGCATTAAAAGAGTTTTTCCTTTAGGTACACTCATATTGATCCATATTGGCATAGCCGATTCTCGGCTGAAAATAGCTTTTCCATCTTTGTCAACCATTCTGATTCCACTCTTGCCATCAGATGCCATAGAGTTTAATGTATTATACTTTTTATAATGAAGCGTTTTTCCATTGCCAAACAAATATTTATCCATTGCCGCCCATAATGGTGAAGCAACAGACAAATATGCAACTGTAGACGATATATTGGTTTTATAAACTGCTCTCTGTTTTAACACTTCATTTTTAAAGCCATATTCAGTCAAACCATATTCTTTTAAAACTTCATTTGAAATTTTTACTGCCTGCTTATATTCCTCAGTTCGTTTTCTGGCACGTTTTTCCTTATCATCGGCAATTTTGTAAGTTTCAGTAATAATTTTCTTTGAATCTATGTATCTTTTATCATGAAATACTTTATTGAGCTGTTTCATCTCATAATGAAGCATATTATTGTAGATTTTCCTGCATAGTTCAAACCTTTTCTGTAATATATCTTCCTGCCATTTTTCAGTTTTAAGTGGCAAAGTTACCACAGACATTATTTTATTTTCTGCCATATCCTACCTCACATTTACAACACAATAAATATGGATTTTGTTTTACTACCTCGTAATCTATTAAGGTTACAAAAGGTCAAATCTGTACTTTCATGCTATCTACAGAATATATACTCTGCCCTTTACATGGTTCCAGATTTAGTTTAGTTTTCACTTTCGGATGGTAATTCACCCTTATGACTTTTATATAATAATTCATAAGTACGGTTTAGTTGTTTCTTTTTTGTATCTTAATTTTATTATTTTTTCCATATTTGTATAATATCACTTATAGATTGTAATGTCAATGATTTTGACAAAATAACAGCAATATTATTGACTTGTATTTATAGAACCAATAAAAAGGAGAGCATTTCTACTCCCTTTAAAACAAACATCTCATCATCTACCTTTTCTTCGCATTCGCATATTATTCTGTTCCAGATATTGTTGAGCTGCTTCATCTATTGAAAATTTTATATTATTGATATTATTCTCTATTACAGGATGAATATCTTCTATTATGCCTTTTTCCCTAAAACTGAAATATCTTTCATTATCAGTCCCCACAATAATATGATCAAGAAATGTCATTCCAAGTATCTCACAGCTTTCAAGCATTCTATAAGTTGTCGCAACATCCTCCTGACTCGGTGTAAGGTCATTCGAGGGATGATTATGGACTAATACAATACCGTTTGCATTTGAAAGTATGCTTGACTTAAATATTTCCCTCGGCACTGCACACGAGTAATTAAGTGCTCCCATACTGACAAAGCTACAGTTTATAGGTTTTAAACTTGAATCACAATTAATAACACATACAACTTCCCTGTCCATATCTGCAAGGTATCGTCCAACAGTTTCTACCGCAACTAATGGTCTATCCATTTTTTCATTACTCATGAGCTGTCTGTCTTTTGTTAATCTGATAGATACAACATCTAACTTATTCTCTTCTTCCATTATTTGTCCTCATCTTTCTCAAAACAATCTACATTAATAATAAATTCCTGTGCCGGATCTGAATCATTAATCATTTTCACAACTTCATCCATGCCGTTTACTTCAATTATATTTTCCATTAATCCACCATACCTTTCCTATATATTTATCCTATGTAAATCATAGTATCACTTCATAGTTGCCGATAAATGCAGTTATTGAAAATAAATACCTACAATTAAGACAAAAAAGAGAAGTTTTTCTTTTTATTCGTAAAAAATTTAACTATCTCACGTTTATGAAACAAATATTGTTTCTAAAAATTATATGATAAATACATAATCAAAATTAAGGAGGAATATATATGTCAGAAAAAATTGAAGTAATGCTTCAGAAGGGGGATTCCGTTATTGATACTACTCTTAATGTATCATCAAATGAAGATTCCACACAGAGATTTTGTGCATATGCACAAAAGATGCCGGCTATGAAGGAAGAAGGTGAAGACTAATGCTTGATTATGATTCATTTAAAAAGATTGTTGAAGAAAGCATTATGGATTATATCCCGGACCGGGACAATTATCAGGTCAACATCCATCCTGTAATGAAATCTAATGGAAAAATATATGATGGAATGTGCCTTATTCCCAACAATCCAAACAATCCAGAAGCAAGCATATTGCCTACTGTCTATCTGAATACTATGTATGATACATACCAGGCAACAGAAAGACTGGATGATATAATAAAAAATACCGCTAGTATCTTAATGGATTCTAAGCAGAAACTTCTCGACAGCGGTGTTGAAACTTTAGAGTGCAATCCTCTTGATTTAATCTGTGGAGAAAATGTCAAAAGCAAGGTAATCTTTTCATTAGTAAATACAGATGCTAACAGCGAAATGCTCAGTGATATGCCATCAAGAGAATTTCAGGATTTATCAGTAATTTATAAATTATACTTAAGTGATTTATCAAACGGTGGCTATGCAACAATTAATATCAATAACAAAATTGCTGATATTATGGGAGTATCTGAAAGGGAGCTGCATGATCTTGCGATGATAAATACAAGAAATATCCTGCCTACTAAGGTTATACCTATGATAGATATTATCAAGAATTATGTTCCTGAATTTATGGCAGCTTCACTTGAGCAAATGCCACCGGATGAACAGATGTATATCATTACCAATGATAAAGCTTCATTAGGTGCTGTCAATATCTTATACAAGGATTCACTTGATAAAATTGCTGATATTACTGGTACAGATCTGTATCTGATACCATCAAGCACTCAAGAAATGATAGCTGTTTCAACAAATCTCGGTACTCCTGATAAAGTAGCTGATATGGTTTATGAAGTAAATCAGGATGCTGTCAGAGAGGAAGAACGACTTTCAAATCAAGTATATAAATATGATGCCAAAACAAAGGAAATCTCTATTGCATCAGATGCAAGTATTCACAGAGACATTAAAGATGCTCCTGAGAATACCAATAATGTTGAATATGATCAGCAGCCAAGAAGACACAGAGGAAGATAGTTAGTTACTAATATAAAATATATACCTATTTAAAACCACATATAAAGCATATAAAAACAGCTCCCGAAGGAGCTGTTTTTATTTTAGTCATGCTGACCTGATTGGTACAGGATATTACTTCTGAATTTGCTAAAGTCAATATCGGACAGTTTAACCACTCTTTTAGCAATTGCAGTTTTCCCACCTCTATAGGCTGTTATCGTTACAAAATAATCCTTATTATGCTCAATTTCCCATGGAATAAGAAACTGCTTTGTTTCTGTTGTGTTTCCGCTTGCATCATATGATACTACGTGAGTATCTGTAACTTGTCCAAGCTCATTTGCAAACTCATATTTAACTTTTTCTGCATACCCTGTAATATTTACGTTTAATGTAGCATTTAAATCTCCACCTGCAATAAATACGAGAGGTGTAGTATCATAAACTGTATCACCGTTTAACTTAGATAATGAAGCACTAAGGGTTAATGGCACTACATAGAATTCATTTGAAGTCTTGCTATTGCCAAGATGATCTGTAGCTGTAATTCTGTATCTGTACTTATAATCAGACTGATTCAAATTGAATGTATTAACAAATTGACCGTACTGACTGCTTGATGCAGTTACTTTCTTAACACTTACCCATTGACCATCCCTGTAGCTTTGTAAATCAATAGTATCAACTCCTGACTCTCCATCAGTCGCAGTTGCTTTTATGTTATGACTTGAATCTACCGAATAAGTAAGATCCGGAGCCGTAAAGTCTATCCAGTACTGAGTAGAAAGTGCATCACTTGAACCCATAGGTATTCCACTTGTAGCTGTACTTGACTCACTCCATACTTTTACAGTAAATGGATTGCCTTTGCTTATAACTGTTCTAAGACCACCTGTATAAAATTCTGATGTAGAGAACGTGTGAGTAAGAGATTTTCCGTTATTTGTTGTTCTCCAGTTTCCAGACTTATTTCCATTAAGGACAAAATCAAATCCGATAACATTATATCTCTTATCTGTTCCTGTAAGCTTAAATTCTATTGTGTCTTTATACCAAGTCTTATTGTTACAATTAAAGGAAACATTATTACTTGTTGGTGTAATTGTGACAGTCGGCTTATCCCATATTGAATATAAATCAATCGTAGAATTTACATTATCTGTGATAAGTTTATTTGGTACAGCAGCATTTTCACTATACATATCATCTGTTGAACCTTTCTTCGTGGTCCATCCTGCGAATATACTATTACCCGGTTTATAAGCACTTGTAAATTTCTGCTTTCTCCACCAGTCACTTGCTGTCTCAAACTTCTGTCCTGCATCCACCTGATACTCTTTTGTGATATTATGCTTTTCATCTTCACTATGGTAGCATATCTTAGCTTTAATGCCCTGCCATTGTGCATATAAAGTAACATCGTTAGTATAATTCCATTTGAAAGGCTTTCCAATTCTTGATGTCCAGTCTGTGCCAGTTCCATCAGGTTTTTCATTCCATCCAATAAACTTATACCCTGATCTGCTAAACTCATTGCTCTTGGTAGTATAGTTTGAATCATAAGTTGCAGTATCTGCGCTCATTGTTCCTGTACCACCATTTGAGTTATAGATAACCTTATAGGTATTTGCTTTCCATTGTGCATATAATGTTGCATTGCCTGTATAATGCCAGTTACCATTCTTCCAGTACGTACCATCATTTGTGCATTTACCTTTGTTATTGTAAATTTGAGTACCACCAGTTTTTGCAGTATACCATCCTGCAAATGTATATCCAGTTTTTTGAGGATTTAAGTATTCTACATCATTAAAGAATGGTTTGTCATATGTTGGTGTACATTTGGCAGTTGTTTCATTATCATTAACCAATCCACCATTGGCATCAAATGTAAGAGTATACGTATTTGCTTTCCAATGAGCATATACTGTAAGATCTGATGTTGCACACCACTTGTTATTGCTCCAGTAGGTATCATCATTATTACATTTACCTTCTTTAGTATAAACCTGAGAACCACCCTCTTTATCTGTATACCAACCGACAAATGAATACCCGGTTCTGGTAGGCTTTAACGATGATACATCATTATTATCTGTACCATTATATTTTACTTTACGTGTTGTCTTTGCAACCTGTTTACTGTTATCTGTAACAGCTCCACTATTAGCATCAAATGTTACTGTAAATGTCTTTGCGACATAATATACTTTTATTTTGTTACCACCAGTCATATCCTGCGTAACAGTAAATGGATTTTTGTTATAAACAGGAACAACTATCTTATCAAGCTGATAACCTGTAATATCAAGTTCTTTTACCTTATATGAATCATTGTAAAATGCATTTTCAGAACGTGTCTCATACAATGCATTATCTACATAGTATTCTGTGACAATCTGATATTGTGCTCTGTCATAATATGCATTTACAGTTACATCTTTTGTTACAACAATTCCATTGGAAACATCTTCTTTAGTCGCATTATCTTCCATCCTTACAGCACTATATCCTGTGATAATAGGTTTATATCTCGGCACATACAATGTATTTTCTTCCACTTTTTCAGATGCAGTATCATTCAATGTGTATGTTCCGCTGCTGTTCTGGAAATAATGTTTTACAGTTACAGTATATTCAGTTACAACAGGATCGGGCTTACCATTACTATTTGAATAAGCTGTCAAAGTTACATCCTTTGCAGGCATATCAAAAGTTGTATCCATGTTGTTAGAAAATACTGTTCCATCAGCATTTTTCCATGCTACAAACTCGAATTTGTCATTGAGTATAGCACTAATATCAACTGTTGCACCATATTTATAAGTTCCTGCACCTTTAAGAGAACTAAATCCCTTATCGTCTTTTGCAACATTCAGAGTCACTTTATAGGACTTTCTACTGTAGTAATAATTTACAACAGTTTTTCCATTGCCGAGAATCTTAACACTGACTATGCCTTTATCCTTTGATGCAAAGCTGCTTTCATCAGCATATGATTTATCAGCATCAAGTTCAAATCCTGTAGAATCAAATACCGACTTATTTGTGGTAGGTTTGACACTTATAATAGAATCTGTTTTTCCACTTCTCTTCTCAGAAGCACTTGGAGTTGAATTATAAGTACCATTTAGATTCTGTTTATAATAGTTAATTGTATAATTAACATCTACCGCTTTCCATTGTGCATATACCTTTGTTCCATGAGGAATATTATAAGTAACATCAGTATTAGCAGTCCACGATTTTCCGGTACCATCTGCTTTTTCATTCCATCCTGCAAATTGATATCCATCTCGTATAAAAGTATCTCCTGCTTTTACATGATAAGTACTGTTATAAGTAACATTATCTGTCACGGTAATAGCTCCTGCGGAAGTTTTACCACCATTTCCGTCATAGACAAATTTATATTCATTATTTGCCCATTTAGCATAAATGGTAGTTTCATTGTTTTTTGTATTAGTATTATTAAAGTAAGTCGTATTGCTCCATACATCACCTTTATAATCAATAACCTGATTTCCGGTTCCATTCTGACCAGTCCAGTAACCATCAAAAGTATAACCTGTTTTCTGTGGTACTCTGATACTGCATATAGAAGCGGAATCTGTAGATGTATCCATGTAAGTGATCTTTGCCCATCCGTTACCAGAATTTGTTCCATTAGACATCTGACCATTTGTTACACCGCCTATATAACCTGAACCGCCTGCGGCACCACCATGTACGCATGAACTTCCTCCACCATACCAACCGCCACCGCCACCGGCACCATAATCATTGGTATTAGGATATGATGATGAATTTGTAGCATTTGCTCCTTGTCCAAAGAATCCGCTTTTACCAGTAAAAGTTCCACTTACTTTATTTGTCTGCGTTTTTCCTGCGGCTCCGCCAGAAGATTGTGTTCCACCTCCTGCCAATGTTGTATAAGTCCATATCCATGTACTATTATTAGTAAATCCACTCGGACTTCCACCAGTAGTTCCACCACCGGAACCACCCGAACTATAACCATTACCATTTTGTGAACCACCGCCACCTCCGGCAACGATTAATACATCATTTTTATTTGAGCTATAATTTTTAAGAACACCTCGGTTTGTTGTGGCTATGTGAGTTGCTCCACCACCAGATGTACCTCCATTTCCGGCAGAGCCACCACCATTATAACCTCCGTTAGTATCATTTGAAGAGCCTGCGCCACCTACATAGATGTAAATAGTCTGCCCTTTCTTTAATGTAACCTTACCACTTGATGAGCCACCAAGACCACCTGCTGTGTCTTTTTCTTTTCCACCTTGTGCTCCTGCAACCTCAAGTAAATATGAACCATCAAATGGTGCAGTAAATGATTGTACATCACCAGTATAGTTATAGTATTTTTCAACAACAGAATATTGGCTGATTTCTCTGGCATTATATGAAATAGTAGCATAACCATTGCCGCTATTTTTTCCGGTTTTCATTGAACCGTCTGTTACTCCACCAGTGTAGCCAGAACCGCCGCCACCGCAATAATGTCTGTACATGCCACTACCTTCTCGGTATGTTGTTCCACCATAATAACCGCCGCCAGCATTAAATCCACCTTGTCCAAGATTGCCTGATAATGATTCATCCCCAAATTTATCAGTGTAAGGATTAAGAAGAGTAGCTTTAGATGTTGCTTGTGGATCAGTGCTCCATGATTGTCCAGCTGAGCTTATTGTTGTATCTGCTGTGATTGTGTAAGGTATTCCGTTGCTATCAAATCCTCCTATCCATCCTACCCAATAAAGTGAACCTGCGGTTATGCCACCGCCTTTTCCACCATCAACACCGTGTAATCCATATGTGACTGTACCACCACCACCACCGGCTACGATAACCCTATTATTTAATGCGTTTCCATTTTTTCTTATGTCTGTAGCTCCACCGCCACCGCCAAAAGTTACTCTATCACGTTCATATCCACTATAGTAATTGCAACCCGAACCGCCGCCATTATATGCTTGTCCTATTGGAGAACCTTGTTGTCCTACATAAATTTGTAACATCTCACCCTTTTTAAGTGATATTTTACCGGTTGAAATGCCACCATATCCACCTTGTAAACCAATTGTTTTTGCATAATCAGCCGAACCTCCCTGCGCGCCTGCAACAGTTAGCGTATATTCTCCATCAGCAGGAGCAATAAAGTACTGAGTATTTCCTGTGTAGTCAAACTTTACTGTAGCAATTCCTGTGCTTACATCATAATCTGCAAGAGATGTGTAATTGTATTCATCATATTTTTCATAGAATACAGCTGTTCCTTTGTCGATATCTGCTCCCTGATTATCAAGATTGATTTTATAATCTACAGGAATCCACTTTGCAAAAATAGTTGTATTTTCTGTAAATTTTGTATTTACATCATTGATTGTTCCATCAGCCTGTATGATCTGCTCTCCTTTTGAGGTTTTCCAATCATTCTGCTCTGTCCAGTACCCATCAAAAATATAGTTATTCTTTTTAGGTAAAGTGATTTTAGATATTTTTGATGAACATGTACTTGTACCATAAAATCCAACACTGTATTTTTCATAGATATGTGTTGAACCTGAGCTTGTTGCTCCCTGATTATCAAGAGTAATATCATATACATTAGGAATCCATTGTGCATATACATAAGTGCCATCTTTATCAAAAGAATGATTGTTTGCTACAATCTTTCCATTGGCATCAACATACTGAGTTCCTTTTCCATCTTTTTTTGAATAATAGCCATTAAACTTCATACCAGTTTTTTGAGGAATCGTTATACTTGAAATTTTAGTCTTAGCAGCTTTATCCTTATACCAGTCGTAATCATATTTCTCATATATCATTTGTGTTCCCGATGTTGTTGCGTACTGCTCATCTAGCATGAGTCTGTACACATTCGGTTTCCACTGTGCATACATAGGTACTGTTGCTTTATTCGTAGTTGTTAGTTTTGATACATATGCTTTATCAGCATAATTAGTACCACTACCATCAGCCTTTGAATTCCATTTTTCAAAAGACCAACCTTTTAAATCATAAACATTTTCTCTCAATGCACTTGCAGGAAGATATTTATGCTCTGAATTTAGCATTATTCCTGTTGGATTACTGCTTGCCTTGCTAGGCTTATTGGAATTATATGATACATAATATGTTATTGCTGTCCAATGAGCAGTCATTTTTGTATCTGCATTGGTACCAAAAGCCGCCCCCGGTGCATATATCTTTCCATCACTTCCATTCCAATAATCAAAAAGATAACCTGTTTGTGTTGGTTTTTGACTTGAAAGAGTCAAATTTGTACCATAAGTTTTAATTTGATTGCCCGGGGCGCCTGTACCACCATTGGCATCATATGATACAGTATACTTTTTTAGTTTACCGGAGCACGAAAAACTAAGATTGTCCTTTACCTGTACATAAAAGCTACTTGTAGTTTTGTCATTTGACCAACCATTAAAATCATATCCTGTACTGCATGTAGCACTTATTGTTGCAACAGTTCCATAAATATATGTACCACTACCGGAAGTACTTGCAATGCCTGTACCACCGGTTACAGTAACGGTACGATACATTCCTGTAGGTACTTTATTAAATCTTGACTGTAAATCTTCCGGATGCGCCCATCCTCTTGCATTTGCAATTCCGCTATAAGTATCATATACTTCACCGGTATAATTTCCGTAATCATCTGTTGAACCGGAAGGTGTATTACTTTTAGCAGGTACTATTGACATAATAGCATCAAGCTTAATCTCACCTTTTCCACTTGTTATAGCAGATTGATTATTAAAACGTCTAATAAGATCATTTAAGTATATATAATAAAGATTATATTCAACATTACCTGAAGTAATATTAGAAGCATTCAAGACAAAGGAACCATTTAATGAAAAATAAGCAGATTCCTGATATGCTCCATTAAGATATAGATTTGCTTTCCACCCTATTGTCCTATACCTGACTGAACTGCTAGAGCCTTTAGTTCCATATGCATTAAAATAAATACGTGCCTTACCGTCAACGACAGCAAACCTACAGCTGTCACTGCCGTAGGTTTGGTAATAATCATATGCGTTATGATATTCGTCTCTAGCATAAACTTTGCTATCATTGCAATTAACGAAAATTGCTAAAAACAATAAGAAAGAAGCAAATAAACTGATAAATTTTATTTTTTTCTTTGCCATTCAATACACACCCTCATAAATAATTAATAAATAGAAACAAACGAATTATAGCCGACTCTTGAATCTCCATCCATTTCGCCATTAGTATACCTTTTTCCATAATAGTAAATACCACCACCTGAAACATCACTAAGCGAATATGATTTACCACTAGGAATTAAGAATCTTGCATCTTTTTCTACATCTACTCCACTAATTGCACAACCTGCATCCATAAGGTAGTTAATAATTGCATCTTCTAAACCTGAATTAGTATAACCACCGTTTTTCCAACTGTTTACAAGGCTGTCTACATGAGCTTTCATATCTGCACTAAGACTATTTGCTACAGAACCGTCATAAAATGTTTCTGCCACACCTGCCTTTGGATTGCTTGGTGCCTGTGGCTGTGGAGCAGCTGCCTGATTGTCTGATTGTCCTGAACCAGAACCAGATGATGCAGACTGTGATGAACCACTATTGTTTTTCTTTGATGAAGAGCTGCTACTATTACTACTATTGCTTGAACTTCCTTCATCTGATGAATTATCAACATTGTTTGTTTCTTCTGCCGGCTGTTCTTCTGTTGTTTCCTGCTTTTCTGCAAGATCAGCAGGATTTACATATCCAGTTTTATCCTCTGAAACCTGTACTTTATACCATTCATTTTTCTGATACTGACCTACAACTTTCACTTCCTGTCCCTGAGTTAATTTACCAACTTCAACATATGTTGCATCAGGACCTTCATATGCAGTAGTATCATTGGCTGCTACCATAGTTTTATCAACTGGTGTAACAAGCTGTTCGACACTCTCAATGGATCTGTCCTTATTTTCCTTTGAAATAGTAAACTCCGATACATATGATGTCTCAAATGTAATAGTCTTTCCATCTTTTGAGAGGTCACTATCAAGCAGATTAATTCCGTTAGATTTACTCTTTGTATATACCTTGAACACATCCAAAGTCTTATCATACTGATAATCGTCTCCGGAAACAAGGCTGTCAGGAATTGTCATTGTTACTTTAACTTTTTCCTCCGGCTGTACTTCTTTATCCTTTTTATCTACAAGTTTTACATCTGTAGATACAAACGATACGACTACCTCATTTTTCACCTGATCTGCTACTTCTTTATACAGTTCAGAATCTTCTTTGATCTCCTCACTCTTTATTTTTGTAGCGTTTCCCAGTTTACCTGTGATGGTAATTCCATTACCGGCAATAGTCTTTTCAGTTTCCTTTTCAGTCTCTTCTATTGTTTTTTCCTTTCCACCTCCTGCATTGATTGCTACTGCCGCTATTGCTCCAATAGCAATAACAATAGCTCCAACAATAACGATAATCTGTTTTTTGCTTAAGTTTGCTAAAAATTTCATGAAAGTATCCTCCTTAATGTATACTATATTATTTTTTATTTGTGCTTTCGTATATTTTTTGTTATAAAATTTTGGTTATTTCTTATAAAAATGAGAATGTGTTTTTTTTGTTTTTCAATGCTTCTAATATTAATTCAGAATTCTATTGCTTATGATAAGTTACCACCACTCTCCTTTCTCGTTGTAGTGCCACCACTTTCCACTTTCGTACTCAATGCATATGTTTCCATTGCCATCAAACCAAGTCTTTACTGGTTCTCCTTCATTCCATTGCTGTAATGATTCCTTATGATGCTGATAACACTTTTCCGTCTGCTCTTTCATTTGTTTTTGTTTAACAAGAAATTCTTCTATACTTTTTGTATGCTTTACAATAGTTTTCAAAATACCACCTCTTTATTTATTCTATTGTTAAGTATTTCCTTATCTTTAAACATATATTACCACTTTATGTTGTATATGTCAATATTTTTGACAATATTAGTGTATTATTTTTGACTTTTTATTTTTGTATAAAAAATACTCCTTGAATTAACCACTCAAGAAGTATTTACATCATAATTATTAAATCAGCAATATTTATACAGTTAAAATAAGAGAATCCACAGAATGTGCATCACAGCCATATATTACATCAGATTCATCATGCAGCATATCCCAAAACTGTTTCCAGTAAAGTCCCTCTTTTTTCATGGAGCTATAGTTTTTTTCAAGTTTCACATTATGCTTAATTGCGCTGTCAATCAGCTTATTTGAAAATACTGTCATTTCGTTTGACCATTCTCTTTCCATCCTGAAAGCTCTGTCCGGATGGGCAACCACATCAAATAAACCTGTATTTATTCCTTCATATATAGCCTTACATATGCCTACATACTCATTATCTGCTGTACTCTTTTCAAAGCTGTATACACCATTTGAAATCTCATAATGATGTTGTCCTAGCATTAATATCTCCAGGTCATTATTCGCCCTTAACTTTTCGTAATATGACCAATAAGAAGGAAGATATTCTATCTCAAGACCAATATGTACATCTATAACACCAGAATATTTTTCTTTTAATTGTTTAAGCGAAGCTATATATTCATCAAGCTGCGAGTATTTCATTCTGTTAGTAAATGGATCTCCCGGAAATGGAGCATGGTCAGTAAAAGTAATACTTTGTGAACCAAGCTCTATAGCTTTTTTTACATATGCTTCATCACAATCTTCTGATGCATGACCGCACCTTTTTGTATGTACATGAAATATATATTTTTCACCCAAATCAAACATTTTATTACCTGCCTTTTCGTTTTCGCCTGCTCTGTAATAAATCTATTTTTGTATCCAAGAATTTTTCAGCAATGTCCTTATACATTTCATTCCACCTATTAACATTCACCTTTTCTTCCATTACAGATGCAACCTTTCTCCCAGTATCATCAGGATATATCACTTTGTTATCTCTATCCACTAAACGAATATCATCAAAGCAACCTGCATTATCTATCGTTTCCACACTATTTACTATGTTATTTACAATATAATTATATTTGTCTATGGGAACAAGTCTAGGTGTCTGACCAAGCTCTTTTAACAGTTCTGCTCTGTTTATGGTTGATTCCCACGAGGTAACTGCATCTACAGCAACAATAATCAAATCCGTCCTGTAACCTTTATTTTTCAATGTCTGACACGTATCTATCGTTACCTGTGGATTTCTTAAAGTTCCTTCTATCACAAGATTATAGCCTTCATCGGACAAGTCCTTGATCAGCCTTTCGATACATTTATTTACAAATTCCTGCGTCCTCGTAGGCATATTTTCTATGTCATATGATGTAATTTCATCAAAATTGGGATGATATTTCCTATAATCGTCTCCATTAATTTTCACATAATCAACGCAATCGTTTTCACCAATAATATGTGATTTTCCAGAACCCGGCTGACCACCGAGGAATATTACACAATTTTGTTGCTTTGCTGCCCCATCTTTTGTAAGCATGTCATATATCTTATTATAGCTTGCTTCAAATTCTTCATTAGTATATTCTGTCATTATTTAATCCTCTGAATTTCAATTCATCTTGATGTTTTCACATGTGCCATATAATATTCTCATCTTCTACATCTGACGCTACCGCCAGCGTCAATATCTCCTGATACATTTCCACAAGTTACTGATCCACCTGCATATATATCTCCTTTGACATCTCCACTAACTTCACAACTGCCACCACAATTAATATTTCCTGAATTACCGTGAACTTCTACCAATCCACCGCAATCAATTTTATTTACATCTCCTTCAATGACTACCTTAATATCATCACTACTACATTCCTGAATAGTATTACCATCCACAATCACTTTTCCATTATTGATGACTACATTGCTTCCTGAGCAAGTTATAGTTTTGCCGTTAATCGTAATTCTGTTCATATTTTAACCTCCTTTTATAGCTTATAAGACCATCATATTTCTTCACAGTCATTTTCTCTATATTCTAATTATATTATTATATTACTACTTTATTTACTTTGTGTCAACATTTTTAACTATATTATAGCAATATTCTTGACTGCATATTTTCATCCGAAAAATGCTCCTTATATAAAACATACAAGAAGCACTTCGTACTTTATTCACTAACTTTTAACCTTAGATGGCGAAAACACTTCTGAGCAGACAATTCTGACGTAGTATTTTCGATAAGTACACCAGTATCAGAGTCATTGATAAGTACAATATAATCATATTTATCATCACAACGATAAAATACATATTTGACATAATCATTCTGACCTGTACTTAACACATCAACACTTTCGTCAGTATTTAAACTGTCGGCATAGTCCGCATAATAATCAGCCGTAACAAAACTTCCTGTAGAAAGTTTATTACCTTTACAATTAATAGAAAAAGATTTATCATCAGTTTTTTCAAGACTGTATCCACCTGATTTATCAACACTTATATCAATAGTATCTCCAGTATCAACTTTGATTGATAATGACTTGTTTTTACCACATCCTGCTAATATCATTGATACAGCAGCAAGCGTAATACCTATGCAGACTATTTTTTTCTTCATAATTATCACTCATCCTTTTTTTCTTTGCTTGATTCAATCTTAGCAACCGCTATATTCTTATCATTTACATTATTATAAAAAGTTGTTTCATCATCCTTTTCAATATAAATATTAAATGATGTTGCAATAGATGTTGTATCACCTGGTTCAATCTTCACTCCAGATGAATCAAATGCATCTACTACATATGCATTCTCAACTACCAGATTTTCTGTTGTTGCAGTAATTGCATCATTTGCTGACTCTGTACTATCAGAATTGCCATCCGTAGCGGAACCTGTACTAGCTGTAGTTGTTGACTGCGCTGTTATTACATTTTTATCCACAAGCTTGGAAACATTGATATGATCTCCTCGTCTTATAATACCATTGGCAGTCCCGGTAAAATCTGATGCAGAAAAAGACACAAGTACCGGATTATTGAAATTATTTCTAACATCGGTATCTTCAGTGAAAAAACTCTTCTGCAAAAGTTCTGAAGTTGTAATTTGCCTGAGAGAAGTCATTCCAATTAACTGTTTTTTACTTAAGATAATATCATCCGTTTTGATCACATCATTTGTTGGTTTTGCTGATACATAATCATCAATATTATCCTCCGTAAGAGTTATTCCCTGCGGAATTTCCTTTACGGACCATACCATATCTATCTCATTCTGAGTTATTCTGCTGTTTATAACAAGTAGTACTATAAATGCCACTATACCAAATATAAGGGCAATTATGAGATTTTTTACATTTTCTTTTTTCTTCAATTTTTCCACTCCTTTTTAAGTTGCTGATATACTTACCAGTTCATCAAATGTAACATCCACCGTTTGTGAACCCATTACATAAAATGTACATGTCATTTTTACATAGATACATGAATTTTGAATATTATTGGCTTTGCTTACCGCAGGATCAGAATTTCCTGTCAGTTCTGTTACATTGAAATTTCCATTCAAATCTTTTTCAGATTTATAGGTCTTTCCACCAATTTTGTTATATACAATAAACTGCTCTATCTTGGCATTTTTTATAAATTCATCATTCGAGCTTACTGGAAGATTTGTATGATCATTAAGTGTCAGCTTATGCGTATAATCAATAAATCCTAAATTGTCATTCATGGAATCCAAAAAACGTGAAAGAGCCATTCTTCCTGCACTTTTATTAGCTTCATACACATTGGTATATCCGCTGAATGGATGTCCTGAAGCATCAACATATAAATTATTACCAGTCTGAGTACTTGAAGCATAAGCAACATCACCAGTTGATGCATACTGATACAGATCGATAACATTAGCTGATAATGCTGATAAAATAATTCCATTGTCAACCTTGGTTTTAAGGTGTATTGTCCTCTGGAAAGATAATTCATATACTGCAATAAATGCGATAATGATAAACAGAATCATTACTACAATATAAAATCCAACATTTCCTTTTTCTTTTTTTAATAGTAATTTCTTTATTCTATCCATAAGCACCAACCACCTAACATTTACTTGTGCCGGATTTAGTCATTACCCTGTTTCTGAATACTCCAAAGTTGTTATCGCCTAAAAACTCTCTGATATATTTAAGAGTATCTTTCACTCCATCCATTTTAGCTGAATTGACATAATCAAGATCTCCCTTTACCACAATGCTGACTTTTTCACCATAAGCAATTTTATTTGTTGTTCCTACACCCTGACCAGTTACTGATATATTGACCAGACCATATTGAGACAACTGCTCTTTCATTTCATCCACTTCAGATGTTGTCAGGCAACCTTGTGACTCCATTCTTTTGCAGTATGTAGTCATTACAAGGTCTATATTGTCTGACGTGTTCATGGCAAGTATTCCATACATATAAGTGAAAAGCAGTACTACAACAAAAACAACAAGAATTACAAAAGATACTGCAAGACTTACATAGCCTGCATCTCCTGAATGTTTTTTTAATACAAAATTCTTGATGTTCTTTTTCATACAACCATTTCCTTTTCAAATTATAGATTAGCAGATGTAATCTTATTGATGAAGCTTGTTACTTTATTTGTAACTGAATTGATCCATGTTTTTACCATACCTGATTCACCGCCTGCTACTGCCCATATGATTCCACCAATGGCAAGTGCGAGCAAAAGACCAATAGCTATTGCTACATAATGTCCATCACCCGGTGTTTTTACCATCATTCGTGTTTTAAGTGCGATAGCACCATCATTTACCTTTTTTTCAATGTTTCTTACTAATTTAACCATTTGTTTTTCCTCCTAATTAATAAATATTATATATAAATTTAAAATGGTATACTGATTCCACTACCGAACTTAACCAGTGCATAAAAAACAAGTACCATTATTTCAATAAGCACTAATATTTCGGTTATCTGTACATTAGCATTTGTCTTTGCATCAAGCTCTATATCCATTGCTTCCTGAACTGATACAAGCTGTTTTGATATATTCTCAATAGATGATAATGTATCTCCTGTCTCAAGTCCCTGTCTTATAACTCCTGCAAATGACTTGACATATTTGTTATCAAACTTAATCTCAAATTTTGTCAACGCATCAGAAATATTATTTTTGGCTTTAATTTCAGAAGTAAGTTCAAGTAAAGCTGCTTTTAATCTGCTGTTTTGTGCAACTTTAAAGCACTGTAACAGCGAATCCGTAAGGAAAAGTCCTGACTCTGTTTTGAGTTTTAGAATTTCATAAATCTCTTTTATATCAAGCAACATTGCTTTGTTATCTGATTTATTTGACAGATGTACTATCAGGTTAGGTGTATAATATCCCGCTATTGCAAGTATAAGCATTAGGACAAAACCACCAATAAGAAAAGCAATAAATCCTGCTATTATGCCAATCAATACTTTAACTGCCATAAACTCTACCGGATCAACCGTCCTTTTCATCATAAAATTTACACCTTTTCTCGCAAGGTAAAGCTGCATCTGTCTGTAAGAGTCCTCTTTGTTTTTAAAGACTTTATCACTTATGTTTTTAAGCCTTTCCTCTCTTTCCTTTGTCTGTTCAAGTGCAGCTTGTAATGGTGAGGTATCTGAATTTCTATTTCTGACTTTATATGTAATCAGAAATACAAGAGTACATATCATAGTACCTAAAAGCAATATTGCAATTTTTAATACTAACTCCATACTACTGCTCCTTTCCCATATTCAGCATTTTCCATAATGCAAACAGGCAGGTAAAAAGGAATGTAGCAAAAACAACTTTTCCACCCATGCTTGAAAAGAAAAATTCTAATATGGACTCTTTTACAAAAGCACTCAAGATAAACATAAGTGATACAAATAACACTATAAGCATTGATATGATTGCCATATTTCCTTCCATGGCTTTTGCTTTTCTCTTTTCTTTATTCGATACATAAACAGATATAGTATCATACGACCTGTTAATTACTTCTTTATAGTTGGCACTATTATGCGAACACTCTACAAGGTTATCCAGAAACATATTAAGCTGTCTGTGTTTAAGCTTAAGATTAACTCTCTGGAAAGCCAGATCAATGTTACCTGTCATACGTGCTTCATGCACACATGCATCCATCACACTATATAACGGCTCATTTAAGTATGGTACCGCATATCCAACAATCGTTACTATGTCATTTGATGCATTACTATAGCTGAATAACTGATCAACAAATTCAACCAGTCCATCATCTATTTTTTTAATATTTTTTTCCACCAACATCTTCATAGTGAGTTTGTATGCAAAAAAGACCAATGCAACCACAGTTACAGTTAAAAGAAAATTTTTAGAAATTACTGTAGTTATAAATGCTACAGCAATAATTGTTACAATAACTAAAACTATGAGTATTTCTGTTGTAAGGAATGGATATTTACGTCTTAAGCCACTCATTTCAATCTCTGTATCGAGTTTTGTAAGCTTACTCATTTTATTATCCGTATTTCCATACAGCTTCTGGTATTCTTCTACGGACTTTGCTCTTTTATAGTAATTGTCACTTGTATATTTAAGCGCATTTGCTATATTGTAAGACCTTATCCATTTTGAGATAAAATATCCAAAAGCAATACATAGAGGAAAGGTTATTACGATTGTAAGTATTTTATAAATCATAATCACGCTCCTATTCCGATATCATCTAAAGAAATAACAAACTCATCGGTATCCGTTTCTTTATTTTTGTCAGATTCATCAGAGTTAATATACTTCTTATCTATTGGATTTCCATCATCATCAAGCTTAGACATCTTCAGACGTTCATTTTCGTAATCCCATCCATAAACTCTTGACATACTTTTAAGCTTATATTTTTCGATGTAGCATATCAAATCGAGTCCGGAAAAGAACTTAAGACTCTGGTCCATTGAATATCCTGTTGCCTGTTTCACATAATCGGCAAGTTTGTAAACACCTTCTAATTCATTATTACCGTGTCCTGTAAGCATAAACTGTGAACCTGTTGCTATAATTGCCGGAAGTGCCGCAGCATCAACACCTGATTTTACTTCTCCTAAGACAATCATATCATCATCATCCATAAGACCTACATTAGCTAATTCTGCCAATGTATGATTGACTGTACTCTCACTATTATCTTCAACAGTATGCTGTACCTGTACCATAGGATGATTTTTTTCATTTACAAACATCTCATCTGTTTCCTGTATTATCAAAGCTGATTTATTCCAAGGAAATTCCTCTAACAGAGCATTTGCACCTGTAGTTTTTCCCGATGCATTGGCACCGATAAAAATAACACTCTCCCCTGCTTTGAAATGCTTGATTAGATATTTTTTCTGTTTTGTTGTCATATATCCTCTTTCAACCAACATATCTAACGTTACCTTAATTTTTGGAATGGTACGGATATGCATTGATGGAATACCTGACGAATTGATATTTTCTGATGAAAGGTTAAATCTTAATCTGAAAAGCGGATTGCTGAGCGAATCAGAAAACTTAACCTGTGCATTTGCAACAGAAAAATTTTTTTTGTTACGTGTACATACCATTGAGACAAATCTTTTAAAGTCTGCCGCATTTGCAAATCTAAGATCGGACACAAATCTTTCTCCATTTTTCTTATATGTAATATTGTCATAAGAAAGTATTTTAATATCCGAAACATCCTTATCCATCAGCAAAGGTTCTATAATGTAATAACCCCACATGTACTTTTCAAACCTTGCTATTTCCTCATCAACAAGAGCTTTTCTTTCATCCGAATTTTTAATATCAATTATTTCATTTAGAATAATCCTTGCTGATTCTATAAGACTTTGTTTATTGCGCTCATAATTTTCCTTGTCATTTTGCAGGTTTGCCAGTTTCAAACTTTCTTTTGATATAAAATGATCAATCAACTGGTCAAATTTTTCATTTGCATATGATTCATCATATTTTGTATCTTTATTGTTCATTGACTACACACACCCTTTATCTTAATTTGATTACAACTATTGCAATAATTCCACCAATAATAAGTACTGCTGTTATTATTCCAATAATTATAAGTTTCTTTAAGGTTTTCTGGAAAACATCATCACTATTTTTTTCAGCTTTTTTCTGCTGTTCCATCAGACATTTTGTATAACTTACATCGGATTCCGTTGATATGTATATACATGCCTTCATTTTTTTAAATTCCTTTACTTTTTTTCTGTGTTTCAGAAAACCCATGCCATCTTTATTGTAAAAAGCCGAAAGAATTGGTATCGAAATAAAAGGCAATGCTGCATAAGGGGCAAGTACGATTGGTATATGTGTAAAGAAAATAAGTGAACACATAATAATCATTCCAATAGCAACTCCACCCAAAATAGCCATCGACTGTTTAAATCCGAAACCGCCCATAAAGTCTGACTTAAATTCTGTAACTTCTTTGTTAGTTTTTACAGACAACATAATTCAACAGCTCCTTCCATTTTCGATAATCTTTCAAATTCAACAATATCTATAACCTGATAGATATTTTTTATTCTTTTCCAGTATTCTTCATGCTGTTTTTTTTCTTCGGCTGTTGCCGACTGCTTGATTCCATTTATAGTTATTGATGTAATAAGCATAAGTTTTACAAAATGTAGTACTCCGTTATAATCAGAATAACTATAATCTTTAAAAGTTCCCTCAACACTAATAACATCATCTTCTGACGCAGAAGATATCTTAGAAACAAAAGAATTAAAACAAATTAATGGAAAAATTCCATCTTCGCTTTGAATTAAAACTCTGCCTATAAAAATGCCATCTTTTGAAAGAGACATTTTAAAGAATTTCAATCTAGCATTATTTATCTGAGTAATATTCAATTAAACATCTCCTTTTCATACCTTGTGCCAATTTGGCACAAGGTAAAATTAATTAAATTACATTCCAAGACCACGCTGTGTGAGCTGGCTTGATTCTTTGACCGCACCTAATGTAACGAACAACATGATAAGTGCTCTGAACATCCATTGACAAACTGTTGTACCTGTTGTACCTGCTTCATTGGTCACAATATTTATTGCATCAGATGAAGTGATTGCCGCTGACAGTTTAAGTGCCAGAAGCATTGTCGCAGCTTCTAATACTGTAGATACTGCATATTTGTAATAATTTGCAGCCGAATGACTAAATGCAGGACCACCTACCATAGTAGATGATGCTATTGCACCATATGGCACAATCAATAAAACCTTAAAAAATCTTATATATGCAAAATATAAAATAGAACCACCTGCGGCTACTGAGCCAACTACAAACAATATGCTTATAATAGCGCACATTGCACCGGAGCCAAGATCTACCGTTCCATTAAGATATCCTGTAACATCAGAAGGAATCGTAAGCTTTACCGAATCTGCCGATGGAACAAATCCGCTCGTAAGTTTATCAACAAGTGAAAAAAAAACTTGTATGATAGTGATACTTCCAGTAACAAGTGTTTCTGCTATTACCAATTTGATAAATTCTTTCAGCATCACTTCAAACCGCACATTCATACGTTCATCCACAGACATTGATATGACACCAATAAGCCAGAAAATCATGACAAGACTTCCACCCACCGCCATAAATGCAGTATTGACCGAAGTAATAACGTTCCATCCGGAGCCACCATTCCATGTATCAGGCGACTGCTTTAAAAGATCAACAGCCAGTCCTATAAGTTTATTGTAGGTTGACGTTCCAAGATCCATAAGAGAATTTGCAAGACCACCAAAAACTCCACCTGCCCAGTTTCCAATAGTAGAATTAAGTGCATCTGTCAGCCAAGAACCTAACTGGCTAAATATGTCTGATACAACACCCATTTACATCAACTCCTATTTATAATCCGAGCAATCCAATAATTACTCCGATACCTGCCATTATAAGACCGCCTCCACACTCGGCTGCTCCCTGAATGATACCTGTCTGGTCTCTTTGCGAAACTCCGGTACCTAAATCCATTCCTCCTTTTACTAACCCAATAACACCAATGATCTCACAAAGACCGATAGCACATACTTTAATAATTGTCATACCTTTATCTACAATAGGAACTCCGGTAGAAGTGGTTGCATATACAGGCATTGTATATGCAAGTGTCATTGATACTGCTCCTGCGGTTGTTCCTGCAACAGCACTGATTCGATTTTTGATTTTAGAAAAGTTTTTTTTCATATTTATATTTCCTTTCATAAAAATATAGTAGTTAATAACTAATAATAGAGTACGACTTATAGCTTCCTTTAAAGGATATTTTTTGTTACTATTTTTTTGTTTTTATACCATTTATGTAAGTCTACGCAGACATAACATCAATATAGTCCTGCATATCCTCAATACTCATATCCGGTGAAAAATAATACATGATTGTATCTTCATCCATTCCTGAACCTTTTCTGAAAAGTCCAAGTAATAATCTTTGCTGTGGTACTGAGAACCCTTCTTTACCAAGTTTTGCAATGAGAAAAGCTTCTTCTTTATTGTTAAGTTCTGCCTTTACATCAATATGATTTTCATGCATTTCTGCTTCATCTTCTGCAATTTTGTCCAAACATTTCCGCTCATTTTGTTCCATTTGCGACTGTGAAATAATCTCATCAAGATTTAATTCACCTGTATCATCATCAATATCAAGCTGTAGCAATTGTTCAAAAGTAAGATTAATGACTGCAAGTTCTGGTTTTTCAGGTCTAACTTCTCCCAAAATATCAGCAATTTTTACCTGTGTATTATATTCGTCCATCAAAATTTTATCGTGGCTTTGCAACAAAGCAAGCTGATCTTTAGACACGAACTCAATACCGGTATCATTCTTCTGATTTTTCTTTTTGATAGCTCTTTTTAATCGTGCATCATATTGATAACCGCCATATTTTTTTAATTCAGGAAATAAAGGATGATTCCATGTTTCAATCTTTTTATCCCGGATAGCATCATATCCATTGATCAAGATAATACATTCATCACGTCTTAACTTACGGACTTCAGATGCCATCATCAGTTCACGACCAAGAGTATCCTCGTTAGAACTTGATGAGCCATTTTTTCCATGTGTCACACCATAACTCTTTTTATATATAGTCTGCTTACCAATGGCTTCCTCGATTTCCTTATGCGTACCTCTCTCATTTCCACCAAGGAAAATCATAACATCACAGTTACCCTGAATAGTCTCATAGTCCTTTTCAAATAATTTTTTAAGCTGAGCCATATTCTGTACAATGATAATTGCTGAAATTTGGCGGCTACGCATTGTGGAAAGCAAAGAAGTAAAATCATCAGGCAATGCAACATTGGCAAACTCATCAAGTAGAAATGTTACATTTACAGGTAATTTACCATCATAGATAAAATCAGCAGCATAATAAAGCTGCTGAAAAGCCTGTGTATAAAAAAGACCTACAAGGAAATTGTAAGTTTTATCAACGTCAGGAATAACGCAGAATATAACTGTTTTTCTTGCGCCAATACTTCTTATGTCCATTTCATCTTCTGACATAAATTCAACTATCTCATCATTCTGGATAGGTGCAAGCCTGGCATTTGCCGAAATGATAATAGATCTTACAGTATCAGCAGCACCACGCATGACTTTGTTGTAGTTGAGTACCGCAGGATGCTTAGGATTCTTTTTTGCAAGCTCATCCATCAAATGGTCTAACTCTGATGGCTGCTTATTTCCATTTCTATCCTCTGTAAACTCAGCAAGTGTAAGTAATTTAAGTACCGCCCCAATGTTATGTTCTATCTTCCCAGTATCCTCATTTTTAACTCCTTCCTTCCATACATAATAAAAAAGTGACTGCAATAGCATACCTTCCGCCTTTTCCCAGAACGGATCTCCGGGACTTGCACCTTTAGGGGTGGTATTACGAATAAGGTTTTGTATCAGCTTAATAACATCTACATCGCTCTGTACATAATCAAAAGGATTGTATCTTGAGCTTTTTTTCATATCCAAAAGATTAAGTACTTTGACATCATATCCATGATGTTCAAGAAAACCTGCCGTATCACGGCATAATTCTCCTTTTGGATCTGTAATGATAAAACTACTCGCAAGCTGCATTATATTAGGCTTTGCGAACTTAAATGATTTACCACAGCCAGAACCACCTATTACAAGAATATTATTATTCATGTGTGTAATATTTTCCGAATCAAGTGAAAAATAAATATTCTTTGATAATATTCTGTTTCTCGTATTAACGATTTCTACTTTTTTATCCAAAAGAAACTCCCCCTTTAATCTGCTTTTCTGCTTTTAAACCAATAAAAAATATTTCTGAGAAATCTCACAAAAATATTTGGTTTCTTTTTAATGAATACAACAATATTCATAGGATCTGACTGGCTTTTACTCCTGTCAGACAACAGTTTGGATACCCTTTGAGGACTTTCCCATTTAGATGAACCCTGTTCTTCTCCCGGTCTGCGAGTTTTTTGACCAAATAAAACAATAATAGATATTACAAAATAAAAAAGAATTAAAAAGAATAATATCACTACTGTATACTTGCTAAAATAATTGGCAAATGGCGCAGCCTTTACTATTTTGTATCTGTCCATCATGGTGTAAATTGTATTTTTTACATCTGGTGAAAAAAGGGCAGATAGATAATAGCCACAAATCATTACTGGAAAAAAGAATACAACTAAAAGTACTATATTAAATTTTTTCATACTTATCTGTTTCCTTTCTTTTTACCCTTATCATTATTGTTTGGTAATGCCGGAACACTCTGTCCTGCACCAATTTCTGCTGATTTTCCTTGAGATTGAGACTTCGATTGAGATTTTTCATCACTTCTGTTTGCAGTGTTGTATTTCTCACTTTCACTCATGAAGTCATTAAATCTCATAGTCTTTTCAGAATTATTTTTAATATCAAAAATGGTAATGTCACCATTGCGGTCAAATGCTCCATACAATTTTTCTCCATACTTAACTATATTTTTTTTATTGACAAGAAAAGCCTGACTATAATCATTCTCAAAACGAACCTTCACAAAGTTTTCATTATTTCTCTCTACAGTTCCTATGATCTGGTCTTTATCAAAAATAACAGTATATAATCCGTCATTTTCAAACCTATGTGACTTTCTGCGGTTTTCGTTTTTATCAACAGCCTTTTTTATTTCAGTTTTTTTTTGTTCATCAATCTGTGGCTCTCTTTTTTCAAGTGCTGCATAATACTCTTTTTCTTCTTTTGTAGCATGTTCCGCTAAAAACTTTTGTTTGAATTCTTCATGTGGCAGATTGCATCCCAAATCCATTCCGGCTTCTTCTTTGGATTCTTTTCTATTCTCATCCTTTGCCTTTTTTTCAGCATCCTCCTTGCTCATACCTTCTTTTTGAAATTTTTTAGTTGCATATTCCTGCATAAATTCCATTACACTCTCTATCTTCTGCGAATGTTCAGAAGCATATAAAAAATGAATGTACTTACCATTTTCAATGCCTTTAACTTCTGCAACTGGAATACGATGCTGCTTGCATAATTGTAAAAATTTTTCTCTTGATTCAGGATCATTACTAATACGAACAAAATCCTGATTTTTACTTATCTTATCTAATTTTTTCGCATTGACTTCGCCCTTTGCATTTTCAAGTCTTTTATTATTTCCATATTGCACAGCATGAACAATAAGCATCAATAAATTTTTCATAAAATTGATAGCTTCTTTTGTTGCTTTTGCCGTAAGTTCTATTCCATTAATGGTCACATTCATAGTTTGAGCCATATCATTTATTCCGCTGTCCATCTATAAAACCTCCTACCTTTTTTTTATCTACCATTGCATAATCCATAAGCATAAGTCCAACTGCCAGCTTTCTCATATAATAATAAGAATTGCGCATATGACTGCCTGTATGTTTTCTTATATCTTCCATCTGAGACTGTGTACCAATATTTTTTACAATATCGGAAGGCTCGTCCTCAGATTCAAAAAGCATATAATCAACAACATTCTGCTTATCACTCGAAAGCTTAAGTTCAGACTTATTAAATGTATCCGCCACATTATCTGCGGCTGTTTTCATGATTCTATCACTCATATTTGCACTTCCTTTTTAGCTAACAAATGCTAAAGCCTTTCTAACTACTTCATCAGTTAAATTTTCATCATTGATAAGATCAAAGACGAAGCTGTTATCAACATTACCTGTATTAAGCATAGCTTTAACATCTGTTATCGTGTTCATTGGTAACTTCTTATGCAACATAAGATCAAGGATAAACTGTTTCTGCTTTGTTCCACTTAGCATTTTAAATTTCATTCGTGCAAAAAAGCCTATTTTCTTTTCCTGCTTATCATCCTTGACTTTACTTGATAATATCTTATTTGCGGTCAGATCAGGTGCCTTACAGATGGCAGGATCAATTTCAATCTTACTTTTTTTAATAAACTCTTCTGCTGTATCAGTTTCAGATATATTTGAGGATTCCTGATTTACATCTTTTTCGGATTCTATTTCTGGAACTTCTGTAGTGTTCTCCTCATCAATATTGGCAGTAGGTTCTTCATATACAATTTCTGGAGCTTCTTCCGGTATGTCTCCCATAATGTCATTTTCTGAAATCTCATAATCTTCAGCCTGTACTGTATTTTCATTTTCTTCTTCAACAGGCTTAACATTTGGTACAGAGTGTGGCTGTGGTGTAGAAGCATCTTCCTTGTTTCTTACTTCAGCAGAAACCGGCTGATTCGATATTGCCTGGAGTTTTTCCATGATATTTTCATTTTGTGTGATAATCTCTTTTAATTCGGATATATCAATTGTACCTGATTCAGCCTTATTATCTTTAACTGCACTAAGAACCTGTCCATAACTGCTTGATACAGTTTTAGCAATACTGTCAATGCTTGCATCAAACTTCTCTGTAAAATACTGTTTTAATTCATCTGCAATATTGTTATTCACAGATGTTGTTACTATTTTTTCATGTTCTGCAAGCTTTGTTTTATACTCTTCCAATCTGGCTTCAAGATGAACACATCTATCCTTATAGTTTCTTAACTCTTTTTGTGATTCCTTGAAATTTTTTTCATAAAAAGCTGCTTTTTTTTCTATTTTGGCAAGCTTTTCTGGATTTGCTTCACTTTTACTCTCTGTCTGCAAAGTCTCAATCTGGCTTTTCAAAGCTTCGACTTCGTTTATTTTTTTATCAAGCTCATTTTTCATATCAAGATAGTTTTGCTTTGCTTCAAAACTATCTGTTTCGATCTTTCCTATCAGTTCTGGGATATTCTCAATAACTTCACGTACTCTGTTATTAGACTCTTTCTGATGTATAATATCATCAGTAAAAGAATGAAGTTCTACAGGTGTATCACAAGCATCAATGAACTGTGCTATAGACTCCGCTTCTATGTGATTGTTGTATGCATATACCACTTCTCTGATAAAACTGATAATTTCATCTTCTCCACGAGCAGTTATTACATTAAGCACTATGTTAATCCAGTCAACGGATGCTCCAGTATTAAATAATACTTCCGCTGCAATATAATAATCCTGCTTTTTAAATGATCTTTTTTCGATAGCCGCTACAACCTCAAAATCTATCTCTGATTTGTTATACATACCATCAATAATTAAACTTGTAACGGTATCCTTCTCCTTAAGCTGGCTTAATCTTACTTTTTGCTCATCAGTCAGCTCATTTACATTTACCTTAGACATCAAAATCCTCCTACCCATAAATTACATTTAAAAGGAAAAAATAACTACAATAGCATACACATGTTGGTACAGCAAATGGAAAGCTAGTAATTCTATCCTTTATATATTTTTTAAAATTCATAACTAAAGAAAATACACATGCCCCTGCCATAAAAAAAAGGAAGGACTCTATAAAAGTTGGTCTTGAATATTCCATACTTACAATGTAAAAATATGGAGTTAATGAAAAAATAAGCTCTATATCACCTGTGTTCAGAGCTTTTAATCCTCTAAAGATAAGCAATAACAGACCACATGCTACAACTCGTATCAGATAGTTTTTAAATCCGTAATTATAGCTTAGAATCAAACCTATACCGGTAATCAGACATACTATGCATGTTACAGAATATATTTGTTGCATCATCATATCTGTTTCTGCCGCAACAAAAACCACAACTGTAGGTATCACTAACAGATTATTAAGCGGCTCAGGCATATTGCCAATAATCAGTCCTGCGACAAATGAAAATACATACATTCTATAAATGTATGTATTATTCATTTTTTCACATAGTTCATTATCATTTTTCTTGAAAAGATATATTATAAGTGCATTGCATAACACCACAAATATTGCAGTCATTATTGTTCCAATACTACTCAATTCTCTTTATGCCTCCTGTAAGCGCTGCAAGTGAAGATAACTCACTTATTTTCTCATTAAGTTCGTTATATTTTTTCTTGTAATCGTCTCTTTCCTTAGACAAATTGTATATCTGTCCTCTAAGGTCATTCTCTACAGCACCACACTTATTAAGCTTATCCGTCATTCTAATAATCTGCTTATTTGCAATGCTCACTACTCTACGCAGATTGTTGATAAGATTGGTTTTTCTTTTATCTTCAAGAATTGCATCCGTAATAGACTTTACAAGTGTATCTAAATTTCCATCAGCTTCCTCATGGTCAAGGGTATCCATAGATACTCCAAGTAGATCTTCAATTGTCTGAGTAAACATATTTTTGTCTGGCTGAGCAGAGCTTCCTAAAATTTCAACACGTACTGCATTAGGTTTTTGTTCAGAAACTATTTCATCAGTTTCATTTTTTTCTGTTTTTTCATCATCTGTTTTATCAGATGATGATACAGAATTTTCGTCAGTTATTTTATCTTCCTTTACCTCGTAATTATCTAATGCATCATCAAGCTCATATGCTTCACTTTCAGATAAAATTCTCACAAACTCGTTTACCGGAATGTTCTTTTCCTGTGCTTTTAATGCTGCTATTGTATAATAGTCAATAAGTTCATCTATATTATTGATTTCTTTTACAGCTTTAAAGAACTCTACATGTGCTCCATTTTCAAGCAGTTCTTTATATGTGGAATCAAATTTGTGAAAATCATTATCTGTTGCTAATAAATTTAAGAGTTCTTCCGCAGAAGAATCTTCAACTCCTTTATCAAGCAAAAACTCTGTAAAATCTCTGGATTTCATATTTATTTTTTCAATCAATCCGCTGTAACGTTCTTTTAATTCATTTCCTCTTAAAATCATGGTAATTCTCCTTTGCTTATATTATTGTATAATCCAATTTTAAAACTTTTATTTTCAGCATTTATGTAATATATGAAAAAACTTTTTTGCTTTTTTTCCATTTTTGTAAATAAAAAAACTATGCTTTGCATTTACAAAACATAGTTCTTTTTGTGACTGAATAAATAAAATCTACTTTGGACTATCTGAATTCGAGATTGGTATAATTATGAATTTATTATAGGGTAATTCAGCCACATTCCAAATACATTAAAAAGGAGAAAACCATTATGAGAGTCTATTACGTTTCCTCAATAATATAATACACATTTCAAAAAAACATTTATGTATTATAAGTAACTTTGTTGCTGATACATTATACTTTTTTGTCACATTTTAATTCTAAATTGTTTTTTCCTTTTTATTTTCTTTCTTTTCTTCCTGTTTTAGTTGATACTCTTCAGGTTCGGGTATATTTTCATATTCCTGCTCAACTTCTTGAGCATCAATAACTTTTTCATCTATAAAGTCTTTGATATTATTGATGGACGAAATTTTCTTTTTCAACTGTCTTTTTTCTTTACTAATTCGTTTCAGTTCTGTTTTAATTTCTTCTTGATATTTTTCAATTTCTGCATCTGAAAAGCCATATTTATTTAGCACAGATTTTAATTCAATGTATCTATCGTGTTGCTCTTTATATTCCGTCATGCCATTCTCATATGAATAATATGCCATTTCATTTTTTTTCATTTCATTATAAGTTTTAAGCAGTTCTTTATATGGCATTCTTTCTACATACACATTTTTTCGTTCTGCATCAAGTTTTGAGATTTCAGAATCTATCTGATAAATAGCCGCATTGGCACTATCAACATCACCAATATGATATTCATTTATTAAATCAATGTTATTTTCATATTCACGAATTTTTTTAAGACTTTTTTTAATTTCATAATAATTTGGTCTTGTACCTTTCTTGTTGAGTATACCTCTTTTATACATAAGTACACACACTCGTTTAGAAAGAATTGAATTATCATCATACTTAGGTTTTTTCCAGTAAACATATCTTACTATAAACTGGCGCATATCTATTTGTGCAGGCACCTCATATTCCGGCAAAGGATTATTTTTTAGTTCAATTCTTTTTTTTATAGACTCAAGGCTGTAACCTTTTCCTAAAGCATAATTTCTCCTTGCTCTTTCCATTCCTCGTCCTGTAAGAGCAAAATAGTCACCATATTTTTCAGACTTACCATGTCTAAGCTTATACCCCCAACCTTCCAGTATCATAAAAAATTCGCTTAAACTATGACTTGAGAGTATTGCATCATCAATATCTTTTTTGATAAATTCACTTTTAGTATATGACTCTTTCTTTTCATTATAATACTTATTATTGCCCCTTCTTTTTTTATAATATTTTTTACCATTCTGTTGTTTAGGCTGCGAGCTATAATAATTCTTCTTTTCCGTAGTATTTTTTTCATGTGCCATATCATCAGAGTTGTTTTTCTTTTTATTTGTACTCTTTTGATGCATAGCCTGTGTTTTATAGTATTCCTTATTTGACATACCTGTATCATCTTCTAGTGTATGAAGTCCTCTGGCTTTGCACAGCTTGTCAAGTTCAGGCTGAAATATCTTTGCCCAGTCTCCATCCTCATATCTAAACTTTTTTCCATCATTAAAATTAACACTATTAAAAACAATATGACAATGTGTGTGAGCCTGATCTGTATGCACAGAATATACACATTCATAATCTTTTAATTGCTTCTCACAAAATTTTCTTACAATTTCTAATGCTGTATAATAATCAACATGTTCTTCCGGGGACCATGATATAGTCCAATGATATCCTGTTCTGCTGTTTTTATCACTACTGTCTTTTCCGTAAAACTGTTTAGTGCGAATCATATCCTCTAGCGCAGAATTAGTACTGCAATTAGAAGCTCCGGTAAATAAACCATTTTGTGTTTTTTTAGGATTCAAAGCATAATTTATACATTTTTTTAATGTTGCATTATTACCTGCCTTAGTTGGATGGCATGTTGATATCATTTTAAGTATAGCCATAATCAACCCCCTATTATTTTGAAAATAACCTTGTGTCAAATTGGCACAAGGTTATCTTAATCATTTTATATTAGTTTGCATTTACGTTTAATGACTTAATTCTCTCTATATATTTATCAAGACTAAAACTAGCAAATTCATTTTGAAAATCACATATTAACTCTCTTTTACATTTCTTAAAGACACCAAGGACTTTTGCAAAATCATTCATTGTTATTTCAAAATTTTCATTTTTTTCTCCTGTTTTGCACATTTCTTCTACAGCGCCAATATCCATATCATATCCGCTTGCGAGCCATGTACCACTAGCAGATCTTTTGTTTTTTACAACCACTGTTGTGGTAAGATAATATAGTCTTAAGTCAAATACTTTATCTTCTGGTTCAGTCGGGACAAGTGCTTCACCTTCTAGTTTCAAATCCAGATTGAAGGAAGGATAATCGACTACTGTCAATAAGCCAAATGCCTTATCTGCACTTAAAAGACTTCTTTCTAATTCTTTAAGTTCATCATCTATCATGTAAATGTACCTCCTAATTAAATGGCAGTTCTTCGTCAATACCTTCTGGGATATTCATAAAGCCATTTTCATCTGTCGGTTCTGAACGTCCATCCGAGCCTTCCTTTTTACTTTCTGCAAAATACATTTCTTCTGCAACAACATCTGTTGTATATATTTTCTGTCCATCCTGATTAGTATAATTTCCAGTCTGAATTCTTCCAACAAGCACAATTTTTGTACCTTTATGAAGATATTTTTCAGCAAACTCAGCGCTTCTGCCAAACGCAACGCAGCTAATAAAATCTGCTTCTGTTTGTCCATCCTTTCTATGTCTCCGTTCAACTGCCAGATTAAATCTAGCTACTGCAATAGACTCCTCGCTGTTTGAATATCTTATATCCGGATCTCTTGTTAATCTTCCTAACAACTCTACCTTATTCATCCTTAGCTACCTCCTTGCCTTATCTGCACTTTCTTCTTACATGTTGTGTTGTTTCTTCATCATTTAAGCCGGGAAAAGTTCTGCTACCATCTGCCCCGAACTCAGCTTCATGCCTGTCAATATCAATTTCCGAAATGTGAGCAAGATGTATATCTTCAACATCACTATGAGATGGTCTGTCATTACCAAACTCATATTCATATTCGCCATGAAACTGCTCTGTTATATCTGTTACCTTTGCTGTATACCATACACCATCATCAGCAATCAACTGTCCAACCACGTAAGTTCCTATACTATCCTGCCACCTATCTATAACATCATAATCAAACCCACCATATGTCATGATTTCATTTTTCTGAGTTTCTTTCTGTTGATTTTTCATCTCCCATATCACATTACCCTTTTCATCTTTTGCATAAAGCAAAAGCTCGTTATCTTTTTTTATAACTGAATCGTCCAATATATCATAAGCAGCTTCACCGTTTATATATTTGTTTAATTCCTCAACACTTCCAAAAGTGATTGTATCATTTTCTACCACAAAACCATTTATATGAATAGGTTCCTTATACTTTAAATGCAATGTAATTTTTTCCATATAGTTGCTCTCCTTATCTGCTTTTTCTTTTTATCTGTGTTCTGCTCTGTTCATGCAGCAATCCCATTTCCTTAAGCTGACCTATCAGCTTATCAAATTTTTCATTAATAAGTTGTCTTTCAGCTCCCACAGGCATTGCCTTGATTACTTCACCTTCATACAATGATACGGCAGTATCAGCATGACCACATAGATAGTCAGATTTATAATCTAATTTATCCTTAACATAGCAGGCAAAAGCTCTTGCGAACATTTCTTTCTTACTCTGCCAGTAACCATGTGAATCTTTACTATAAATACTGTCCATCTTCACAGAATTAGTATAAAATTCTGTCTTTTGTAATGGCATCTGTATTTTATCCAAAGGAATATTATATCTATGATGTACATCTTTTAAAAATTTAGTAATCTCACCAGAAATGTTCTCTGAAAGTTCTTTCCCGGTAGTCTGTTCATACTGTTCTGATAACGAAATTATAAAAGAATTAATTTCTTTATCAGTCAGATTGGATTTTTTGCATAAATCAGTTATCTCGTTCAAATGCTCATTATAAAAGTTTGTTCCAAAATCTTTTTCCGGCATAAAAGTATCAAATTCAGTTTCGAGAATACCTCTATGCAAGTCTGCAAATACTTCACGTCTTTCAATCTTTTCCTGGTCCGTTGCCGTACGATAAAGCATAGCATCAACCAATTCAGGCATTGCACTCGGAAAATTAGATTTTGTATCTGTAAGCCATGTATCAACACCAGAACCTTTTACTTTCTTTGAAAGAATATTATCTAATGCATGTCCCCACTCATGTGCTAACGAACCTGCTCCATGCATTTTTGTAAGATTAATAACCTGTCTTAAAGGTTCATAGTGAGCTACAGCACCTGCGGAGCCACGAGAGCCAAACGCTATTGAAAGTTCTCCTCCAAGACTTATATCTTCTGGTTCAATTTCCAATGCATCAGCAAGATCCATAAAAGCATCATATCCAAAATTAAGTGATGCCTGTCTGTCCTTTTCATTCATCCAATTACCAAATTCACCACCGGCAAAGCCAAATGTATCAAGATACATCTGCCCATCGGCAAGATGATTTTCATCTATACCATTACTAGGTCCTGTTCTTTCTATATGTTCCAATTGTTCTGGAACAAACTTTTTTTTGCGAGCTTTCTTTTCACCCTCCTTTGCTTCAGCTTTAAGTGCTGATACTTTATCCCCCATCCTTTCAACTACATCTTCTGCCTGTTCTTTTGTAAGATTATTTGCCACAATAGTTCGCTTATATAATACATAGTATGTATCTTTCTGCCACTTAGACGCATCGACAAATTCATTATCAGGATAGTAAAAATACGTACTGCCGCCTACCTGCCTTTTTAGTATTGTTCTATCCCTATCATTATCAAATTCACACGAATCATCAAACTTTATTATCTCAAACCCATCTACTTTTTTATCATGGTCACTATAACAGAACTGTTTTTTCTTTATTTTTCTATCATAATCAAGTAAAGTATATCTATTTATCTGACAGGCTTTTAATAACTTATTAGTTAAATTTCCATGACATTTTTCTGTAGGTTCAACATAATATGATGAAGTTTGTGCAACATACACATCCTTTATTTCATTTTTGTAAAAGGAAAGAATATCATCCTCTGTTTTTACTTTCATAAGAGTATCTTTAAAATCAGATATAAATTCTACATACCCTTCCAGTTTCTTTGCTATAAGTTCATCATTATCTTTCTCAAAATAATCAATAGTAGGTTTTGCAGGCAATGCATCACGAATTGTTTTTATAAAAAATGCAACTCTAACCGGCATTCCTTCATCAACCATTTTTTGGTAGTCTGGTTTGGGAAATACAAAGTTTTTTGTGGCATACTTATTTTTTTCAGCAAAATTCATATTAATAAGATCAGTAGATGTAAGACCTCTATCTTTCCATAAATCTTTTTTGGCACCGCCTATTTTTTTACCAAAATCCTCAATTTTATTTTTTGTGGACTTTTTAGATTCAGGTTCATCAGTAAACTGAAAAGATTTTTCTGTTTGTGATTGTGCAAATTCTTTTTCCCTGTTATCAAGTGCATCACCAATTCTTTGTGAAGCACTCTTGGACAGATTTTCTGCTTCTAAAAATTCATATTTAATATCAAGCAGTTCATCAGTGTTTAATGCTTCTGTAATTTTTTTATTCCAGTTATAAAATGCAGCTTCATCAGATAATCTTTTTACTAATTTATCAATTTCACCTGCTTCCATTTTTTTATTCTGTATTTTATCCCATATATCATTTTTATCTGTATGAATTGAGAAGCTGGCACCATACTTTTCATTTACAACAGAATAAGTAAGTATAGTCGGTTCTCCCTTCATATTGCATTCAAATGTATATGTTTCTTCTTTAGTGCCATTATCAAAATCCCGGTCAATAATTCTCAAATCAGTAATATCATTAGATACTACTTTTTCCTGTCCCTGAGACTTCATATTTTCAATGTATTCACTAACTTCCTGTCTGCGATTTTCAAGCAGTTCTTTAGTACACTCAGATCTGACCATCTTAATAGCATAATTTAAAACTAATTTTTTTTCGCTTAAGGTAAGTGTAGCCTGCGAATCTGTTATATTGCTAACAGCAAGCTTATATAATTCATTTTTGTCATAATCAACATTTTCTGCAAGGCATAACATATATGTTGAATAGGCAATAGCACATTCCATAACTGTATTAGGGACAACAAAATCGTCTCCATCCATTACTATATCTGCACTTTCTTCAAGCACCGATTGTATATGTCCAAAGCTAAGTATACTTTTGGGAATGTCATTATCTAATGAAACTCCACTAGCTGTTGTTTGTTCCTGTGTAAATAAATGCTCAACTATATAATACGAAGATAGATCAGAGCTTAATTTCAAATCGCCATTCTGTATTTTCTGTCTTTCAATAAAAGATGCTGTAGCCAAATCACGTATTTTACCAGTTTCATCAATAAATTTTCTTTTTATCTGTTTACGTTTTTGAAAAACAGGTGTACCATGCTGACCACTTTGAACCTGAAATCCTCGTTCCTGCCATCCATTGTATGTATCAATATAAGTATTACTATCTTCAAACATAGATGCTGCATAATAAGTAAGCTGTTCATTCTTATTCACCAATTCCAAGTACTGTTGCATTTTTTCAGGACTATCAAAAAGAACAGCAATATTATTCTCAGCTTTTTTTACCATTTTCCTAAGTTTTTCATCTGCCATTAAACAACCATCTCCATCTGTTCATCATCATATTCAATAAAACGTACTGTAGAATTTGATTCATCTTCCATAGAATCTCTAATATCAGCGATAGCAAGTATGCTCCCTTTTATTTCATATAGTTCATCATCATCCAATGATTTAATCTGTAAAGTTTGATCATCAATTACGTTATAAACCTCGCCTAACTTAATCATATAATCTTCTCCAATCTCATATATTTTATAAGAAACCGTTAATTTTTCACGGGTAGCGGCTATCGGTTTTGGGTGTATTTATAGCCGGTACAACCACCTTGTGCCAAATTGGCAGAAGGTGGTTTATAAATTTGCAAAATAGCTTTTAAAAATTCATAAATGCACCTTCTTCTATATTTGCACTATATGAATTTTCAGAAAGTGCATTTTTTAAATCAGTCAACTTTGTATATGTATTATTTCTCCATGTAATGGACTTGATAGGCGCACCGCTAAATGCTCCTGCTTCAATCTTAGTAAATGTATCTGGAAGTATTACTGTCTCCAGTTTTGTACATCCTGCAAATGCTCCTGCTTCGATTTTACTCATGCTTGTAGGAAATTTTACAGAAGTTAAAGCCGAACAACCGGAAAAAGCAGCCTGTCCTATATCAAGATCTCCGGCACTATTTATATCATTAGGAATATCAAGTGTTGTTAAATCATAATTGTAATAAAAGCAAGCTGTCGGAATACTATGAAGCTCTTTTGTATTAAATACAATATTTTTTGCCTGAACATCACTAAATATTGCCTGCCCTGTAATGTTCTTTACACCATTAAGTATAATGCTCGAATAATGAATAGTATCGTCACTCACAGTATGAGACGAACCACCCTGTAAATTTCCATCAGCAAAAAACGCACCGCCATCAATAGTTTCTGCGGTAATATCTAAATCTTCTCCGTTTGCTCCCATGTTAGGCATATACGCAAAAGTTCCATTGCCAATGTTTTTCATTGAAATTTTGCTTGTAAAATTTGAAGTGTTTTTATTATACATATTATCAGTTGCAGAACAGTTCACAGTACTGATATTAATATTGGAACCTGCAAAAGCACTTGTAAAATCCTGTACATTATCAAATCCTGATAAGGTGAGACCAGAAACATTTACATTTTCAAACGCATGAGCCATTGTTGTAGTGTTACCAAAATACAAACTCATACTATCAGCCGAAATTTCCGTTATGCCTGCAAAAAGATATGATGCATCAGCAGGTGCTTTAAGTGGAATTTCAGGTGATGCAGGTGCAATATGTATATCGTTTTTACCAGATGAGCCATAAGCAGTTATCCAACCTACAACAGTCTTATCGTTTGTAACATCAAACGTATCAGACACATTTCCTGCCGTGTATGCATTTTCGATATACAATTCATGAATATTATTTTTTGAGATACCACTATTCATAAAATTTGTATCATTTGCAGAACTGGCAGGCAAAATAGCATATACACTTTGAGCATTACAAGTACTGCATACTGCGGAATCTCCTGAATAAACCCAGTTATGTTGATGCACCCCCATTGAAACATTAAATGCAAGCTGACCACTCCATCTTCCAACACCAAGATTTCCTGAAATTGTACCTAATGCAGTGTCTCCGGACTCACCACTTATATTATTTGCCAAAAACTCAGTCTGTGATTGATCTACGCTAAGCTCTGCCTTATCTAAAGATACTGAATTTTTTACATTTATTTTTGATGAAGGACTTACAATAACAGACTGATTAGAGGCAAGATTGCCTTTTACATTAACCTCATAAGTAACGGACTGTTGACCAGATTGCAAATCTGTAAGTTCAAGTGATTTAGGCACCTGCACCTTAAATGATGGTTCTTTAGTATAAGAAACAGGGACTAATTTCGTACCTGTTTCTGTTGTTTCTACTATATCAGCCGCCATAACTGATGTTGTTCCGCAAAGTGTACTTAACGAGAGCATAATAGCTAAAATTTTCTTTTTCATATGTTTTTTCCTTTCATAAAAAATGTTATTGAATAGAAACCTTTATGTTGTTATATATAAATGGTGTACATGATTGCATCGTATCAATATCATATGTATTGATACAAATTTTTATATTAGAAGTACCACTTCCTAATAATTCATACAGTTTTACAGGTAATGATTTATCTGGTGGAACCATATCTGACTTATATACTTCTGTATTATTATCAGCATTTACAATGGAATACTCAAAATACACATCATTTTCTTTAGGATTTGTCATATATAAACAATCATCTTTTCCAAGATCATATACCGAATCGAATCCCGGAAATGTTATCGTTCCATTCATATCTGGTTCAGAAGAATTTATAATATCTCCAATCGAATCATCTATTACAGGTGTTTTTATATGTTTTCCGAATAAAATCCAAAGCAGCATAAGTAGTAATAATAATATAAGTATAAATATCAAATATGATTTTCTTATAACTGCAATATATTCAGTTTTTCCAACTTGAATATAGCCTATTGTTTTATAGAATTTAGGTTTTTTATTTATAACCGGGAACTCTCTTTTACTGTCAGGAAAAAGGATAATTCTATCACCTGTCATTTTTTTGTTTTCGGTTTTAAGATAACCGACAACTTGATAAGACTCTTTTTTCTCTATGGTATGTGTTTTAAAAAAATGTGCCTTTTCCTTGTATTTATACCTGTTTTCATTTCTATATTGCTTGTATGTTATAGTTTTTTGTTTTTCAAACACATCAGAAGATATATTTTCATACAATTTTGTCATAGTCATGTCCTTATTTTAAACCTAATATACCTTGTGCCAATTTGGCACAAGGTTCTCTGATAATGCATTATTTCTGGTAAAACTTTAAATTAACGCTATGTTTAAATAAATCACCTGCATTACAATTTTTTATTTTTAATAGTAAATCCAGTGCATTATTCTCATTTAAAAGAAATGTTATAAGCTCTGGATCAGCTTTTTCTGCATTAATGGAAATATTATTAATTACATTCACACGTTGCAAATATGCTTTTGAATACTGTTCCAAAATCAACTGCATATTGGAATAGTGTGGCAGACTATTTATCCAATGTTCAAGCTCTGCTCTCAATTTATTTTCCAATTCATCAATCTTATTTTTTATATCCATACTTATCCTCTTATAATCACAGTTTTTCATATACAATATCATTAAGCTTATTCATAAGTGCAAACAGCTTATTTTTATCATAATCTGTATAAAATTCCATGTTGGCATTGTGAACAATCTGATTTATATTGTTTCCTATATGATTTATCTCATTTATCAATTTTTTTCTTTGTAAATATACTTCCTTATTTTCAAAAGCAGGATCAAGCTTTTTAAAACTTGCATCTAAAATTTTACGAACACACTCAGATTTATCATTTCCTGTTTTTTTAGATAATTTTATCAAGCTATCGTATTGTTCCTGAGTCAGTCTGCAACATAAAGTTTTTGTTTTTGCCATAGTTTTTACCTTGCAATTTTCTTAGGTCTATCTTCCACCATATTTTTTATATCAAGAAAATGTTCTGTTTGAACCAATGCATTTTCAAGCGAATGTAGTTCTTTTTCTCTATCAATCAAATCAACTAAATTCTCACAATACGTTTTTATATTTTCAATACTGATTGTTGTGATTTCATCAAGTGAATCCATAATTTTTTCAGTTTCCTTATATTTAAGGTTTGCTGCTAATGCAATCACCTGATCTATAGTAACTTTTTTACTGATTTCACCGGTCTGATCTACACAATTAAGAAAAAGACTGTCTCCAGAAATTTCAATGCTATGTCCATTAACTTCTAAACATTCTGATAATGTTTTAGCCTGCTGTTCATCCATTTCAATATTGGAATATTCCTTAATCCATTGATATAAATCCATATTAATACATCCTCCTTTTGATACTTAACTACTATAAATGTAATACATTCAAATTCCATTATTGTATATTTTGTGTTATTTTTTTCAGCTTTTTAATACAAATTTGTAAGTAATATATTTTTCATTCTATAATTGTGTTTCACTTGACTTACCACGCAATGCGTGGTATAATATCTATACAAGTTAAGAGATGGTATATGAAAGGAGAAATTCATTATGAATACAACATCTTATGCATATTATGACAGAAATTCAAACAGCATTAATCCGGTAATGGTATATTACTCACCAAAGCCAGTTTTTAAAAAGCAGGACATCAAATGGTTTGATGATAGCAAGCTGATAAGAAAAAACAAGGAGGAAATGTAATTATGAATAAACAGATTTCAGGACAAATTAATTTGTTTGATATCTTCAAAGAAGAACCCAAAGAATCACCTGTATTACTAAATCCTGGACAAATAGTATATTTAGTTGTTCGTGGCGATATTGAACCATACAAAGTATCTGATAGGTCATGGGATATACAGGGAACTAATAGAGGATATGATTTATTTAATATTGAATCTAATACTCATAGTAATGTGACTTGGAATGTTAATATTAATAAAGACACATTTACAGATAAAGACTCTGCTGAGCTCAAGGCGAGTGAATATATTTTCAATAATGATTGTATTCTTGCCAAAGATATGTACATCAAAGAGTTAGTAGCATATAAACACGGTTATTTAGGTAAAGAAATTTATAATTGGTATGCAGTACTTGAAAATAATATGATATATTATCATTATGGAGGTAAATATGACCATATTGGCTCTACAGACGAAATAAAGACTTTTGAGGAAGATAATAGTAAAGTTGATTCAACTGTAGTATATGATTACATTCCACATTTCAAAAACATGTATAAATGTGATACTGATTCTAATTGGTTATATGCGGATGCTCATTATCAATTTTTTCATTTATAAAAAGTATATAGCCAGACCTTTAATGTCTGGCTATATGTTAAAATAAAATATCAAGTTCAAAGGAAAAGGAGAATATATAAATGTCATTTAAAGAGTTGAGAGAATTAACAGGACTTAGCAGAGCAGCTTTTTCAAGGGAGTATCATATTCCTATTCGAACAATTGAAGATTGGGAAAGCGAACGAAGGACACCACCTCAATATGTGTTAGAACTTTTAGAATTTAAGATTAGAACAATTATTGTGACAGATCCATCGGGAACGACACTTAAATCAGTGGGAAAACCTCTTGCAGATCATGGATATAAAATCCAGATTTTTAATCTAATGGACCGGTCACATTCCAACAAATTTAACCCTTTTAAATATGTTAAAACGAAAGAAGAAATCAACATTCTTTCTGTCTTACAACAAAAGTATGGTGAAGAATTTACATTTAAAGCTTGGTCATGGGAGAAATATGGGAGCAACAATAAAAATGCGTATGTTACCTGTGAATCTATGCCTGGTGTTGAGATCGAAGTCTACCAAAGAGAAACCGATAATGGCATGACCTATTATGATGATTATATGGCTTATAAATATAAAAGTAGATTTCAGGAAGATTTGCAGCGATTCACTGATCAGATTTATCCAAATGCAAAAGTAATTTTCATGGTTGATTCATCCACTTTCCCTTTGGATATGGGCATGGGAATGACCTATGATGAAATCTTACAAGATAAAGATACTGTGCTATCCGTTACAATTCTTGTAAAATGCGATTCTGATGATCCGCAAAAGGAAGAGCATTTGGAAGAATTCCGTCAACTATTGGAAGACAATAGTGTCCGTGTAAATGGAACGCTCATTTATACAAGTGATGAAACAACGTGGAATGAATATAGTGAAAACAATTATTCCAATTGGTACGCAAATGATGACTGGTATTTAAGCCGATGCAATTTTTCTTTAGACAAGTCCTACCAGTTTTATAAATGTATCAAAACTACTTGGTAGCAGTATTAACATTGCAGGGAAAGATTCCATCTGGCAGCAGACACCGTTGGAAGATACTCTTGGACCGATGGTTAAATCTGGAAATACCTTGTTAAAGAAATACTATGTACCATTTTCATTGATTCCACGCATCGACAAGAGTGATATTGTATTTTATTGCAAAAGCAAATTGGATGATTTTTTTGCTTTCTGAATGAATTTTAAAAGCCCCTTGGGATTTCCCTTGGGGCTTTCTTTTCGCTAAGGATTACAATTTTTGCATGCTTCATATCCTTCACTGATCAATTTATTTTTGTCTCCAGTATATTCTTTCTTATTTGCTTCGTTCATCTTGGAAACGCTAGAGCAGGATGGTTTATGAAATTTGTGAGTATTCTCATTGATGATATAAGTCTCGGTTATAGCCGTAGAGTTTGTTACGTCTGAATCAGTAGAACTGCTATTACTTGCATCATTGTTATTTGACGCACCACTGGTGGCAGGTATATCCGTCACAACAGAATTACTATCCCAAAGACAACTATCACCTGTTTCGTAATTAATTGTTACACCTGGCTGCACATTGTAGACATATACGCAGAATTCGATCCCTTCTCCATTATCTTCCACAGATTTCGCTTCCATCAGAACACCACGGCACCCCAATTCATTTCCATTAAATTCAGGAGTCACCCTGTATAGTACATGTAAATACTACCAAAAATTGGAATGAGAATATGTGAAAAAAGACCATTGAAAATCAATATAATAGACCTTATGCCAAATTGACATAAGGTTTTTTACAATTAAAAAGAAAAATTAGTTGTCGCAGGCTTAAACAATTTTAGTCTATCATATATTTTTGCTTGACTTACCACGCAATGCGTGGTATAATATCTATAGAAGATAAGGAAAGGCACTCATTGAGTGAAAGGTGATTAATTATGGGACAATTTAGTTGGATTTATTCAAATACAAATACACAACTTATTGATAATAAGTATGCAGATACATACTTATTAGTGCCAAAGCCATTTCAAGAGAAATACGGTAAGGCAATTTATGAATCTTGTTATGATGGCTATGGAAATTTTGACATATATGATGTATACGAACTAATTGCAGAATGGAATAAAGAAATGATTCCGGAAATAATAAACAGAGCCAAAAACGGAACTTGGCATTGTATGATAAATGATGAAAGTATAAAAAATTTACAGGCTTATTATGAAGGGAAACAAATTAATTGTAAACTACGATGGCTCGGAATTATAATGGCTTGTCATGATCAAGATAACTTTGCACTTAAATATCCTATTAAAATTACCACTAAAAAAATAGAATATGAAAATGCATATCCTTCAAAAAGTGATCCTAATCAAGGATGGGAAATTGATAATGAAGCTGAACTAGAGGAAATAACAAACATGTAAATACGTGTTTCATAGGAAAGAGAGGAAATAATATATGAGTTATCAGAATCCTGTACCGCATATGGGTGGTAAAAAATTTCTTATACATCTTGAATTTGATTTCAAGGATTGGATAGAAATTGAAGAAGCTAAAGAAAATATTAGGGAATATTTTAAGAGAAATGGTATTCCGCAAGGAGCAATAAGCAATGTACCTCCAATAAGTGCGTACAAATAGAAAGTGACGGTTGTTATGAACGAAAATATTATAACTTATTATTGGACAGACACAGAAATAAATAATAGAGTTGTTGCAAGAAGTTATCAAATTTCAGATGGATGGATTTTTGATATAGGAAGCCGATTCGATAAAATTGATTCTGTATCAGATCTACACTCTTTCTTTGTACAAGAACATAACTATTGTAGAAAGAAAAGCGAACTTGATTATAAAGTGCGACAGTTAAAAAATAAATATAAAAAAATTCGGACAGAACAATTATCATATAGGTAAGCCATTGAAACTAAGATTTACAAAGATTTTAAAAAGGAACTTATAGAGAGTGAAAGATAATTAAATATCAGAGCCGGAGCTGTTGCTCCGGCAGAAAAAAATTCGACTTTCTTTAGGGTTAGAATTGAGGTGTTTATATGACGATAAAAGCAATTAAAGAAAAGTATAAAGATTATAAGCTGCAATCAAACGAAAAGAATATGTTTACGGTTTATGATTATAATGATGGAAACGGAAAAGTAGTTATTGTTGTGAATAATTGCAAAGGATATGGCAAAACGGTTATGCAAATAGTCAGAGTATCTGATGGAGTGGAATTGTTGCTAGAAGGTTCTTGTAGACCATGTGACAACCTTGATGATGCAATTGATGTAGCTGGCGAAATGAAAAAGAAAGAAAAAATAGTAATATAGATGTGATTATGTGCATTGTTAATACATTGTATTGACAAATTATAAAGATAGAGCATATAATAATATTAAAGAAGGAGTGATAAATATGGCAAATACAAATGTTACAATGAGAATTGATGAAACATTAAAAGCACAGTTACAAGAGCTTATGTCTAGTCTTGGACTTGATATGACTACTTTCTTTACTATGGCTGCAAAACAAGCTGTGCGAGAGCAAGCATTACCATTTAAGCCTGATATGAATACTGGCATATATGGATTACAAGCTTATAAATTAGCAATGCAAAACACAAATTACAATAAAGAAGGAAAAGCTGTTATATCATCCGATGACGAATGGAAAGATGAAACCGAATGGGATGATTGGTTTGAGCAGTTGAAAAAGGAAAGAGGTATTGAATAATGAATAAGGGCGAAGTATGGTTTGTAGAGTTTCCTTTAGAAGAAGAACCTACAAGAACATTGAATAGACCTGTTATTGTTCTTGATGAAAATATTCTTGGAGTATTATCAGTTAAGATTACTAAACACAAAGCTAGAAAAACAGATCCTTACGATACACCGATTGTTTATTGGGAAGAAGCAAAGTTAAAATTAGCTTCTACAGCAAGAGTATCAAAGGTAACACTTCTTACAAAAGATAGTTTTATCTTTAAAATCGGAAGTTTACATCAAGATGATTTAAAAAGAGTTGAAGATATGTATAAAAAATTTTTAAAGGATAATGGTGCTGTATAAGTAAATATAGCACCTTATCTTAAATAGACCTTATGCCAGTTGGTATAAGGTTTTTTATTACGATTAAAAGGAAAAATCAGATTTTGCAGACTCAAAAGTTTTATTCCCATAATATATTTCGGTTTGACATACCACGCATTGCGTGGTATAATATAAGTATAATAAGGGAGGGAACATCAATGAAAAAATATTATGAGTTGGACGAAGAATTGAGAAAGGTTTTAGACGAAGTAAGAGTGCAAATGCAAACTACCGTAATAAGTTATCCTGAAAGAAATCCTCATGACCGAGTTTGGGGAGCAAATAATTATCCGGGAAACTGTAGTGGTAAAGTTGCACTAGGTTTTGTGGACAAGCTTAGAGCAGATTCAATGTTTGAATTATGCGCAGGAAGTGGTACTAACTATGATATGTGTAAAGACTATGATATAGGCTATTGTGGAATAGACCTCAATCCCAATCCAGTACGAAATGGAATAAAACCAATGGACTTAACTGATATGACACAAGAATTTCCAGATGAAATCAGAACAGCCGATATGATTTTCAGTCATATGCCTTATCCGGGAATTAACAGAATAAAGTACTCTAATGGAGCATGGAAAGATACATCCAATTTATCTGAAAGAGATATACAGAATATGTCATTTGAAAAAGGTATGCAGGAGATTAACAAAGCTCATATGAGAGCTTATCTATCAATGAAACCCGGAGCATTTATGGTAATGCTAGTAGGGGAAATCAGAAGCAATGGTAAATTTTACAGTATGAACCAAGCACTATGTTTACCAGGAGAATTTTATCAAAGCTATGTTAAGATTCAGCATAATACATGGAGTGGTAGGCAAGGACGGACTTATGGAAATACTCAAAGAGCTTTAACTGGTCACGAAATGATAGCTGTAATAAGAAAACCCGGTGGATATGAAATCTGCTATGTAATGCCCAGACATTATGAATTAGATATACGTGATTCCAAAAATATGGCAACATGGAAAGATATTGTTACTACAACATTAAAAAATATACATGGTAACGCTTCATTGAATGATATATACAATCAACTTGAAGGACACGAAAAAACAAAATCTAATGAACACTGGAAAGAAAAAGTAAGACAAACACTACAGCGCTTAGCTAAATCTGGAGTATGTAAAAACACATCAAGGGGATATTGGTCTTTAGCAGCTTGACACAATATTATACAGTCACTTAAAGAATTGAGCAGATAGAGAAGCTGCTTAATAGGCAGCTTCTTTTATTACACGAAAAAGGGTGTAAAATATATCAAGATAAACTGAAAAAGAGTATAAAATACATCATTCACAATACACTCTATAAGGTGTATTATAATATCAGAAACAAGGAGAAAAAACAGAGAGAAAAAGGAGGACATACAGATATGGCATTTATGACAAAAGAAATCAGAGAGGGAAAAGACCTGTATGCAGCAAAGCAACATGAAAAGAATATAAGGATTGCAGTTGATAATGGTTGTCCCGAAAAACAAGCTGAGACTATTGCTAAGCTCTGTATCGACAGACACTATATCCACACCAACAGCTCATCAGCTTTCTTAAGCGAGTCGGCTGACGGAAATAAGATAAATGAGCTATTGAGCAATCAGCTCGATATGGGGATTAACAAGTACCTTGAAGAAGCTGATTTGCCAAAGATTGATTTTACTTATGATTACGACAAAGACGTATTGGATGATGCGTCATACGAGCTTTTTGACATGAGCTATGAAGAAGCTGAAATGCAGACTGATGATATTATGGAGCAGTACGACAAAGACATATTAGAATACATCAAGAAATTTGACGAAAAATATAAATGTCATTTCAGACCTACAGGAGTAGGAAGATTATTAGGCGAAGAAAATTTATTTGATATAAAAAGAAAATAAAATTACAGCTGACCATATCGGCAAGACGGTGGAGAAAGAGAGTATACCATGAGAACATTTTTATCAATCAAAAGAGAAGAGAACACAAAGGATAAGTACTATATCGCAGGAGTAATTAACTCTGACATGTATCCAAGCACATATGCATCAGAGACCCCGGACGCACGCATAGTGGAACTGCCTGAGCTTGAGGGTAAGGGCTTTGCCGGATGCCACATTAAACTATAGGAGGCTCGGTTAGATGATTGTGTATAAAGATATTTTAACAAAGCTGTCGGAAGCTGGATACAACACAACGACAATCCGAAAAGAGAAGATTCTATCTGAATCGACCTTGACCAAAATAAGGAATAATGAGCCGATAAGGCTTGACTCATTGGAAGTAATAAGCAAGCTGACACATGAACCGGTCGAAAATTTGGTTGAGTTCAAGTAGTTCGTTCAGTTTGGCTAGATATAGAAACACTTGACAATATAGCTGATGAAGAATAAGGAGAAAGCGAGATACATATTATGTTCAAAAGATATGATGAGTTAAAAAAAGGAGATAAAATCTGGTTCTATGGATATAAAGCATTCGTAAGGGATATTAAAGAGAATGGTATCGTAAATGACAAGAATAACATAGAACATTTGGGCGAAAAAATATTTGCTTTAAACATAGGCTTTGAGCCTTCACCGGACGGTATTGAAAAAACAATATATAATAGTAATTCATTTAACTATGGAGGAGTTGCTAGTCGTACTGTAGGAATGAGAGAATAAAATGTAAGCAAATAACATACTTCACCTTGTGCCGCTAAGGCACAAGGTCTTTTTTTGTTTTAATTGTAAAGCATTTTTAATGCTGCCAAATGTTTTTTCTCTTAATTGTAAGTAGAGTTTTTCAGTTTTGTTGCGCTGCAACAAACCACATTTTAATGTGGGCAAGATACGCACTTGTAATACAAAGTGCCAAGCTTGTTAGGGGTGTCCCCTAATACCCTGTGTAACATATCATCTCCATGTTATGGAAGTTTTATGGAACTACTATGGAGATAGTATGGATATTTTATGGAACTTTTGTGGAACTCCTATGGAAGTTTCATGGATGTCTTGTGGATATAAGAGTAATTATATCATAGCAATAATATTAACAGTTTTATAGCAATAATATTGACATTCTATGTAAAATAGATTATAATATAATTGAACAAGAAGATATAGCCTAGTTTAAATAAGCGAGGTGTTTTATATGAGAAAAGGATTAACAACATCATTTAAAATTATTAAATTTATCTTTGATCTAATAAGAACAGCATTATATTTTGAAGTGTTATTATGCAAAGCAGCCATAATTAGCATAGGCATTTCTGGAGTAGTTTTTATGCTCTACAAACTATATCAGTTATATGTATATTTACATATAACTAAAAATTTTTTAATTCCAACAATAATAATTATATTCATAATTGTATTAATTCCTTTATGTATGATTGCATGGTTCTGGTATTATTTAGTATTAATTCTATATTACCTAATTGCTTATCTTGATTATCCATTAGATAGTGACAATGATGTACTTTTAAATATTCAAAAGTTTATGGAGAATTTAAAGTATAAACTTGTACCAGGTAAAAGAGATCAACTAGCTCAGAAATTAGGATTTAAGGACATGGCTGAATTTGAAAAGTTTGATAATTCTCTATCTGATTCTATTGGTACATACAATAAAAATGATATTGAACAATTTAGAAAAGATAATAAAAATTAATAAATAACCGGAAGGAGTATATTATGGAGCAGTACGACAAAGACATATTAGAATACATCAAGAAATTTGACGAAAAATATAAAATGAAAAATTATACTGTTATTCATTATATTCAAAATCAGTTAAAAGGATTTAATCGTAAATTTATTGATTGTGTTATAAGGTGTTTTAATTTAATAGAAAAATATCAAGAACCTAATGGTTGTCTAAGTGATTCTGTTGCTTTATTTATTTGTGCAAAAGAATATGGATATATGCCTAAGCTGTGTTATGGTTTATGTAGTGTTGATGGTATTGAATTTTATCATGCGTGGTTAGAGATAGACACCACTATTATTGACTTAGCAATTTATGGAAATATTAATTATCGTGTATCTCCATTAATACAAAAACAAAAATTAGATACTCCATACATAGGAACTTATGAAAATAGTAACGAAAGAAATATTCATTATGGACGCTTTCAATTTGATGAAGATTGGTCACTTGCTTTGATTGCACAAAAGGAAGGACTTTCTTTTATAGATTATATGAATGGTTTACCTAATAATGCAATGTGGAAACTTGTATGTATACTCTTAGATAAAACACCTACATATGATTTTGTAAATCATCTTAAAACACTTGTCACTAATGACAAAATAGAAAGAAAATTAATAGTATAACCTAATATAAAAAGAAAATTAAGGAAAAAAGATGGCAAAATATTATGGGGATATTCCTTGTGTAAAGATAAATAATAAAATTCATATAACTATAAATGCAACAACATGTTTATGTGGAAAATCATATATTTATGGTAAACCAGTAAACAGAAATGATTTATCTTCATCAAATATTATATGGCGAGAATTAGATGCTGTTTCCTGCGAGATTTGTAAGAAAAAATATAGATAATATATTACAATGAATAATTCTAAAAGGAGAAAAACTATGATTTTACTGAATGTAGATACTGAACAAAGTATTACAGATGGTTATATTAGAAATACATTACAATATGATTTAATTAATGATGATGACGTTATTGATAAAAAATTAATAGCTTCTTTATGGTATGGTAGTGATAAAAACTGGTATTGTACAAAACGTCTTTATAATATTGAAACAATTAATCTTAATAAACAGTATAACTTACCACTTGATTATAATTTTCACGATATTGTTGATTTATTTATTCAATTTTGTGTAGATTGGATTGATAAGGAAAGTACTGATTTAAATTATTTATATAAAAAAATAAGGAGAATGTATATTGATGGAAAATATTAAAATTGGAACTACTTTTTTAAATACTGATACTGCTGCCGGAACTTATGTTACCAGACCATCCGGAAGAAAAGCTTATATTTTTAAAACATGTAAGGTAATCTCTCATGCCGGATTTTTACAGGGAACAAACATTGAAGTTTTTAATGCTATTACTGATAAAAACGAAAAAATCTTATTAGATGTTGAAGATGTTAGTTCAGGAAAACTTATTCCAATGGATAATTTAACATAATATTATTAATATATTTATAAGGAGATATATATATGAGGAGAAAAATATTACGTGTATATGGTGGTGGTTTCATATTCAATAAAGCTTCTGAAATATCATCATTGTTTATTTTTATATTTAAATTGTTCATTTTTTATTTTTACGTAAAAACAAATCCTCGTAGCACTCACAACCAATACCAGTGCAGTATGAAATTCAAATAAATAAAATCAGCAAAAATCATCAAGTCCATTCTTAAGTGCTAATGCCCTTAAACGTCTTTGATTAGGAGTCCCTAACTTCTTCATCATAAAATAAAATGTAGAACCAAATGGGCAATCGGACAATTCACCAAAAACAGTATACCCCAGTTTTTCATAGAATGGTCTTGCTTGAAAATCCCAAGTTTCAAAATAAATCCCAATTAAACTATTATCTTCAGCATATATCTCGGCTTGAAACATTAATTTTGAGGCATATCCTTGACCTCTATATTCCTCATCTACCCATAAACAATCTCCATGCCACCAACCATACTGTATGTGACCTAATAAACCACCTATCAACTTTTCGCCGTCATATAAATAAAAATCATGGTTATTATCAGTTGTTGGTGTGATAGAACTATTCTCCTTCAACCAAGAACATTTTTCTCTGTTTATTTTTCTAAGATTAGTTCTAACAATATCTGCTGTGGACTTTTCGTGTCCTTTAATTACTTTTAACATAATGCATACTCCTTTAATCAATAAAATTAATATTACTATCAAATGTATTTTTTACAAAAGCTATGATGGAGTTGTATGATACACTTCTTAAATATGGATTAAAAGAAATATCAATTGTCAGTGTTTGATTGATAGTGGGCATATCCTTGAATACTTTAGTATCATATTCATTCACATAATCACGGCCTATACCATCATGATAATGTGTTGCTCCATGTCCTGCGTGTCTGACAGAAAAATCTCTGCTACGAATTTCCCATATCTTTTTATGTTCCTGTAAATTGGTAGGCTTTAAGTAAATAGTTTTTACTAACCCATTCCAATTTGCTAAATTTTCTAAAAGTTCATTCCAATATTTATTAGTAAAAGCATAATCAATTAAAATATAATCGTACAATGCCTTTTTTACAGTTTCATTTATATCGTTGTAAAATAACGCTCTTGCAAGTTTGTTTTGATGTTCTCTTTGCTCAACAGAATCGAATCCAAATTTGTCCCATATGTTTTCTTTATACTCATCTAAGGAAAAGTGTTTACAATTTGGGAGATCTTTTTTAAGTTGTTTGCATAGCGTACTTTTTCCTAAACATGTCATACCCTGTATAATAATTATCTTCATATTGTTTCCTTTCCAAAAAAAAGCCCTTCCCTTTTTATTTACAGAAAAAGGGAAGGCGTGATCTCTGCATACTTATCTTACATGATTTGTCTCCCTTATTACGACATTGAATAACCCAGAGATATATCTTTCCGGCATATTTCGCATTAATATTTTTTTTGCATATTCATCATCTTTGTTATTATCAATTATAGTTCTAATCCATCTCGAATCCTGCAGATCAGTTATATTAAAGCTATTACCTGTTAACAAATGCATGAAATCTTCAACAAGGCTGATATGCCACTCAGCGTCTGTAATATAAGTTTTCACGTAAGTGTCTATGCTCTCTTGTATTTGTACTCTCGTTATTTGTTCCATATGCTCATCCTCCATAAAGTTTGCTATTCTGTTGTTAGTACCGGAAAATAGTATGCAGATATAATGCCTGCATACTTGTGCCGATACAGTACAAAGTTCACAAGCAGAATGTCCTTAGCAGTCAGTGAAAACGGTTCAGTTATAATTTCTTGGCACACACTGTCAATATATTCCTTATCAGGGTGGAAATCAATAAACCAGTATTCCTTGCATCTGACAGACTCAGCCTGCTTGCGATGCTGCGCATTATATGCATTGACATCAGCAATAATGGATTTAAGCCATTTTATGAGTTTTCTCTTATCGGTAATATCCATATTAACAATCTCTGCTGACGACTTGACTGGATAATATTTTTTGTACATTCTTGAGTTGAACATTTTTGTTTTTCCTTTCTTAGATCCTGAGCTTATATTTTACCTAGATTTTCTGTGATACTGATTTTCTTTTCTGACAGCTGCTATCGCTGATGGATCTACTTTCTTTAGATACTGCAGGTATTCATTATAATCTTTTACCCCTCCACCATCAACTACAGGAGCACATGTATCACGAACTGTGTAGCCTTGCTGAGTATATTTTTCAAGATAGCCTACTACTTTTTCTCTTTTCAAGTTTCCACTATCATCCCTGATCTCTGGTTTTCCATTTAGATGTTGCTTTGCTGCTAAATCATTATCAAGACAAAAATCAATATTTCTGATGTTAGGATTTTCCTTTAAAAAGGTCCTGAGTGGATTATCTTCTACCATTCCAAGTACAAGCTTATTGCTCGTATAATCACCAGTAATGTCCATATAGCTCATGCAGTCAATAGATGCTTCAAAAACCTTCAGAACATCACTATCTTTATTAACTATATTAACTCCATAGTTCTTATCATTTCCTGCAACATCACCTTTATATTTCTGTCCGTAAGCATCTCTGGTACCATGTTTAGTTGCATATCTGATTTTTCCCGATGCATCTCTACCAACAAAAACAAGATTATGAAAATCTTTATCTTCGTACATGATTTTATTTTTAACAAAGTAATCTACTATCTCTTTTGAAAGTCCTCTTGTCTTAATCAGGTATGCATAGGCAATCCTATAGCTCTCTGCTCGATTCGGCAGCTTAAATTCTTTTCTATCTGATGTATACTCCGTATTTTTATTGGCTCTGTATTCAGGAGATATTCCCTGCAAATTTAAAAGCTGATGTACTGCTTCTGGTACTGAATTAGCATTACCAAATTCAAGGACGAAATCTATCTGAGTACCGCCAATTCTTGTCCCAGTATTAGACCATCTATACCATGTACGATCATTATATATACGTATACTATCCATTTCTTTCAAGGTATGGCATCTTCCTACCTTTTTCGGTGTATATCCCATACATGATGCTAAATGTGTCAGACTTGTTTCAAGCGCATTTGCCTTATCTTGCTGTGTGTATTGCATATCTATCACTCCATTTCATAATAATCTTATAAATGGATACTAAAACATATTTAATACTATTTGTTATCATAGAAGTAAATACATCAAATAATTGATGTCAAAATTGAAAAAAGCAAATACATAATCCAATCTGGAATATGCTGTTGCTTTTATACTATACTTTATAACTGTTTAAGATTCTTTGTCTTAATGCTTCTTTATCTTCTGCACTTAGATTTGCACTAGAACTATTGTTTGATACATCCTGCGTTTCTATAACTGTGTTTTCATAGGATTCATCATTATTTTTTGTAGTCTCTCTTTCTGACTGTCCATCCGATTTACTTTCAACAGATTCTTCTATTACATCTGAGACAATTTCCATATGTGAATTATTAACTTTAGGCTGCCTATTATTTTTTCTCTTTGGACGAGGACTTAAAATTTCCGTTGACTCCCCTGCCAAAATCAAATTGATAACTGCATCTCTAAAGCTAACTCCACTTTCATCCATCTCATTAGTAACCAGATCAAGAGCCTGCCTGTCTCTTTTTATGTCACAGAAAAAATTCATATGAGCATCATATTTTTTTCCCTGTGACATATATTCTTTAATTTTCCTGATTAAATCAGCTTTTCTACTCATATATAATCACTCACAATTAAGATAATAAATTAGCTATGCTCTCGTACCCTAATGCATTAGCCTTAAGGTCAGTAATAAAATCAGTATTATTAGTATTGTATTTACCAAAATTTCTTATAACAACAGAGCCACCACCAATAAAGATAACAGGTATAAGGTCCGTATTAATACGATACTTTTTTAGCAACGTAAATATCATATCTGAATATTTTTCAAATTCTCTCTGCATTATAGCTTCATATTGATTTTCCGGCTTCTTTGTTTTTGAGCCAGTCTGAATATAATTAATTATAGTACTTTCAGGAATTGTTGCACATAAATCAGTTTCGACCTGCTCCTGCACCTGTCCCATTAACCAAAGTGAAGCTCTAGTATCAATCTTAGAGCCTTCAGCTCCTGACACAACAGAACCATTATCTACTCTGATAATGTTGATTGTACCACCGCCAATATCCACCACACATACCTCTTTAGATAAGTAATCCATTATTTTAGGACTTGTCATAAATGCTGCATAACCTTGTGTATATACATTGACCTTATCCAAATATACATTATATGTATTGCCTTCGTATTTAAAGTGAAGCTCCTTATATTTTAAAAGATATTTTTGAAAACTGTTTTTTTGATTTTCGTACCATCGTTGCGGAAGTCCAGTTGCAAGAGTCACATGAGTTTCCTTAAGTCCTCTCATTTTAAATTCTTTGGCAATAGCAAACAAAGTAAGTATATAATAATCATTATTTGCAGTTTTATCGGCATTATCTACATAATTGAGTTTTTCGCCATTTTCTTTAAAAATCTCACCGTTGAACTGCAATATTCCATTCAGATCATCCGGCAATGCTCTCAGCTTAGTTAGTGCTGTAGGAAAGCAACAATGTGCTGTTTTCATATTTTTATATCCATGATCTATTCCAATAACTACATTTTTTTCATTATTATCCATACAATACCTCACTTATTCATTATAGTTTTAATATCTATACTATAATGTAATACATTTAAGGTTTTTAATTGTATCCTTTTTGTCATTAATTAAAGCCATTTTCTACATATTTGAAAATGGCATTGACAGAAATGTTTTTGTATATATTATAGGTATGTAAAAAAATAAAAACCTTATGCCAATTTGACATAAGGTTAAAAATTAGTTATTTTTGCTTGCTTTCCATTGAGTAAGCAGTTTATAAATGACTTCTTCCATTTCCTCAACAGAAGTATCATCTGAGAAAAACTCTTTTTTGACTTTTTTTGTATCAATCTTTATTGCGGTTTTTTTCTTCTCTTTCGTCTCGAAAAGTATGCTTTCAACTTCATCTACTGACAATTCAGTCTTATTCTGTTTATGTTCAGCAGACAGCTTTTTCAAGGCTTCTGCCTGTACTGCTGATGGTATTAATGCCTTGTCTGAATAAAAATCAAATACTATCTTCTGCTCAGATTCCTGCAAATATGATAATGGAAGTCCAACTGTAAATGTAGATAAAACTTTAAGATCTACAAGATTCATCAGTTCTGGAATCAAATTTGATAATCTGATATATCTGTTTACCTGCCTTTCAGAATCCCCAGTCTGCTCTCCTATCTCCTTTGCAGAGTTGATTTTTTCGTTAGACTTCTGTCCTTTTCTATTCATAGCATCCATTTTAATTCTATATGCATATGCTTTTTCAGATGGCAGAATTTCTTCTCTTTGTATGTTGCTGTCAACCATTATAATTGAAGCATCATCATCTGATAAGTCTCTTATTACTGCCGGAATTTTAGTAAGTCCTGCTTTTTTAGCAGCGTGTGTACGTCTATGACCTGATATAATCTCAAGACCGCCAGTTGCACATGGTCTACATAATATAGGATTAATTACACCATTTTCCTTGATACTGTTTACCAGTTCATCCATATGTTCATCATCAATAACCTTGAACGGATGATTTTTAAAAGGCTGTAATAACTCTATTTCAACTTCCATAGAATCGTTAGAAGTATGTTCATCTGCTTCATTAAATACATCTTCATCACTGTTCTTAAAATCTTTTCCGAATATATCATCAATGCCTTTAAGCTCGAATTTATTTGCCGGTCTATCTTTACTCATTATCTAAAACCTCCTCAGTTAATTTCATATATTGCTGCGCTACCTTGCATGATGGTGCATGTTTTATTACGCTTATTCCAAGAGCACTTGACTCACCAACTTTAATGCTGTTGGTGATCTTTGACTCAAAAATTCTAATAGCAGAATTTCCATAAGCATCATCAATCTTCTTACAAATATCCTTTTGGAAATTTGTTCTATTATCATACATTGTAATACATACACCTTCAATAACAAGATGATGATTTAATTTCTTTTTGATCATTGCTATAGTTCTGAAAAGTTGTTGTAATCCCTTAACACTTAAATACTGTGCACATGTTGGAATAATTACACCATCGGACGCAGTAAGTGAATTAATGGACATATTTTGCAGTGCAGGCTCACAGTCAATTAAGATATAATCGTAATCCTTATTTTCCTTAAGCTGTCTGATAAACTGACTCATTAATGTTTCCTTAGCAACCGCCTGATTCATCGTAAATTCAACACCCTGCAAATCGCTGTTTGATGGAATATAGTCAAATCCTTCCTCATGATGGAGAAAAAATTTATCATCTAAATTTTTCTCTTCTTCATCATTCATGACGTTGATAAAGATATTTGCCAAAGTAAATTCAAAATTTTCGTCAGGATCTGGATTGCCAAGTGCTACAGTCATACTATACTGTGGATCAGCATCAATCAATAATACCTTATATCCTTTTTTAACAAGTCCTGCTCCTAAGTTAATTGTAGTCGAAGTCTTACCTACTCCGCCTTTCTGGTTACAAATTGCTATACACTTCATATTGTTCCTCCTTATTCATTAATCTTGTAGCATATACCAATAGATGTTATATCCTTATCAGGACAAAGTAATAAAGGATTTATCCTATATCCATAACATCTTAATTCTTCCATTTTTTGCAATATGTTCTGTTCCTGTAAAACCTTAATTGTATAATATACAGTTTTAATACCACAACCAAGGGTATCAGCAATATACTTTTGTGATGCGTATATGCAGTAATTGGAATCAAGATTATCTATTATCCAATTTGCTATATCAAGTCTCTTATACTTAAGGTTCAACGCATTGATCATTTGTTTTAAAATGATACGATTAAGGTCAAGTCCGATACCTTTATTCGTTGTATTCATTAGCACAGAATACTTTTCTCCGGTTTCAGGATGCACAAGTTTTTCAAAGCCTTTAACCTCAAAATCCATTTATTTAAGACCTCCTTCTATTTGATAAGTCTATTATAATACCAAATATTACCCATGTCAATATTTTTGACATATATAATGTAATATTTTTACTATTAGCTTGTCAAATAGTATACTTAATTTATCAATTGACTTAAAACACTATATTTAATATACTTAAATTAGTTAGGAATTAACAAATTAGAGTATTTTAGCAAATAAGGAGAGTATAATGTATGAGTAATGATAATATAGGTAAACGAATAAAAAATGTCCGTAAAGTTCTGGCTTTGCAACAAACAGAATTTGCGAAAGAAATTGGAATATCTCAATCCACAATATCAAGTTACGAAAAAAACTTAAGGAATCCACCTGTATCAGTACTAAAGCAAATCGCTGACACATATAACATTAATCTCGACTACCTGCTAAACGATGAAGAACCTATTCTATTAAATGAAAAAGTTGAAAATCTTAAACTTCCATCAGACAAAGCTAAATTTTTTGACGAGTTCTGCAAAGTATATAATCTTGATGAATGTTCAAAAAAAATCATACAGGAATATCTATTGTTACCCCAAAACCAAAGACATATAGTAAACAAATTCTTCAAAATCATAAAAGATATAAAATAGCCACAACTACCTTCTGCCATAGTTTTACCTTGTGCCAATTTGGCAGAAGGTAAATTGTTTGACAGAAACTACAAATACACTATGCTAATTATCTAAGTACACCAATACAATACTAACATCATAACCCACAATACTCTAACAGACAATAACAAGGACAGCAAAGGTAAATCAACTGGTATTCAACAAATCCTCCAATCCATAAGAGATAGAAGTACTATAAAAGGTAGAATAATCCCCTTTTTCACTAGATGGAGTGCAAAGGACTACGTCCTCTCTTAATACAGGAGCGGAATTTTCTGGACTATCAGAATCTAAGCCTGTTTCAGCAGATTTTTTATTAATTTCATCATTATCCTGAACAGCTTCACATAACTGCTCATATGTATACTGTTCCATAAGTTTTTTGTCAGTATAAAAAGTTGATTTAGATATATTAAGTTCAGCACATATCTCTCTTTGCGTTTTTCCTTGTTCTAAAAGCTCATATATTGCCTTTAAACGTAGTTTTATTTTATATTCCTTAGTACTCTCACCTTTTGCTTCAAGCTTCTTTAAATATGCTTTTCTATCTCTTACAGACTTACGAGCAGATTTCTCACTGGATGTTATAATGCTTCTCATCTCTTTCATTTCATCAGGTTCAATGTTCAAAAACTCAACAAGTTTATTATTGGAAATTTGAAAACATTTATTATTATCATAGTACTTTTCAGCACTCGCAGTAGCCTTAACTACTTCTTTTTCATCTAATGCATATTTAAGCCTGCTATTAAGAGCAAGAGTCATATTAAGGCTTTCAGCCTTATCATTGTTGATGCACAACGCATAATATCTATACAAAAACAATATGTTTTCACGCATTCCGCTTTCTTTATCTCTATATTTAAGTAATAAATGCTCAAGGTCACTTATTCTGGCATTATAAAGAGAGTAAGGTGTATTCATAAATACAATCTTACTGCTTGCCTTATATTCTCTCTTAGGTGCCTTTTTAGTGTATTGGAAAGATGCAATATCATTCTGCATATATTCCTGCATGATCTCATAAAGTGTGTATGTATAATTAGTGTTATATGAATCCATTATAAACACTTCTGAACCTGATTTAGAGTTGATACTGCCCGGTATACGTAATACTCTTGCTGTATCTGTAACAACTGCTCTATCTGCTCCAAATTCGATTAACTGGCTGTTTAGAAACGCTTGCACCTTCTCCCATCTTGGCTGTGCATTTATATGTTCATCGATTCTCCATAGTAAATACATTCCACGACCGGAATTAACCACGTATGAAGGTGATGGAATTTTAATATCAAAATATTCACTTTCTAATTGCATAAGAATTTGAGTTTGGGTAAAATCTTTCCATTCAGACTTGTAAATATCCAGATCCACGTAAAGAAACTTTAAACGGGCAACATGCTGCTTGTCCCTACGAATAGATTTATTGATAAATTTCATTGGATTTAATGCAAAATACAGATTATTTTCCTGACATGATGCTTTTGCAAGCTCAGATGTAGCATAATGATATGTCTGTACTCTGTAACCATGCTCAGGTGATTTAATGCTCATTCTGGCTATTTTATCATTTTCATTGTAATTTTCTTTAATAAATGCATTAAAATCCATGAATACTTCTCCTTTCTTCTGTAATAAAATAAAAAATGTGTGAAATTCAAATAAATTTACACACATTTTCTCGTTTTGCTATTGACTTATTAAATTCAATATTATAAAATAACATTGAATTTAATATTTAAATACGTATATTTAATAAATTAGCGTTATACTATACGTGAGTTTATTAATCAGTATTTATGTGTGGCATTATAATATTGCCAATATTATAATGTTGTCGGACCATTTTTTTAGCGGAAAATGTGTTCTTGTGTAAGACTAGAAGCGATGCTGGGAACATCGCTTCATTTATTTTACAAAAAAATATAAAATAAATGAATCTAGTCACTTTGTATAACAATACATGAAAATTGTAATATATTTTATTTTTTATGTCAATAATTAAATATATTTATATCCCAGTTATATTTTTCTTCTTAATTGTAATATATCAATGCTGATTTTTTAAACCATTTCAGATATATGTAAATTTTTTGTCCCAGTACTGTAGTTTGGCATATGTTTAAATCTCTCATACACTTTCGGATCTCTATGATTTTCATACCAACTATTCACTCTGTCATTTTTTGATTTACTTAAATGAGCATTCTGCGTACTATCATTTTCAAATATAAACATATAATCAGCTCTCCTTCTAATAATCAAATCATGTTATCAATAAATGCCTTTGCAAATTTATCATTTACCTTTTTATTGCACGAAAGGTACAAAAGGTAATCAAATCCTTCTTTAAGGCTTCTATGTGGATGATATATTCTTCTGGATGTATAAGCTTCAAAAACATCACATATAGTAACAATCTGCGAAAATTCATTCAGATCTTTCATGCCTAACCCATACGGATATCCGGTACCATCACAATATTCATGGTGTTGCAGAACAATATCACGAATATTAGGTGTAATATCAAAGTTATGATCTTTTAAATACTCAATGCCATACAAAGGATGCAGCTTTATTTCATTCTTCTGCTTTAGATTGTATATTCCCTTATAATTGAGTAAATCATATGATACTTTTAATTTGCCTATATCATGCACTAAAGCTCCTTTAACGAGATCCGTTAATAAAAGCCGGTCAACGGAAAGTGTATTTGCCATATATACTGCATACATTGCAACTCGAAGCGAATGATAATAAGTTTCTTCCGAGTAGTTTTTCAATCCAAGCATAGCAGTAATTATTGATTTATCATCAGATATTGTCTCATTAAAACAATTACATATTAACTTATCAGTGTCCGGTGAAGGCATCACTTTCAAATTACCGACTTTTTGGGAACACAAAAATAATCACCCCTTTTTTAACATAATCCTTATCTATCTCTTATCTTTATCTCTTATCTTTAATAGAATTTTCTTTCCGAATCCGCTTCTTTATATAATCAACAATCTCACCCTCAGACGATGATTTTACAAGCTCAGTTTCAGATTTTATTGTGTCTTTGCAATCGTAACCATTATGTAGGTTATTTTTGGCAATAGTTCTCATACATTCGAGCATTTATAACACTACCTTTCATATATCCTGTTACTTCTTGTTCTCAACAATTATTCCATTACTATACTCAATATCTGATTTTATCAGGTTTGAATCTGCATTTAAAAATCCAATATCGGTCATAATTACCTTCAGCAGATATTGTTTCTGCTTAGGTGATAAATTACTGGTCATTTCTTCAATCACATCTCCAAAAGTCTTTGAATGAGCATATTCATCAAATGGAATAAGCTGTGCCGGAGATACGTTAAGACTCCACATCAGTCTAAGCAGGCTCCTAAGTCCTACAGAATTAGCTGAACTTTCAATGCGATAAATAATAGTTGCAGCCACACCGCTTAACTGGGATAATTCTGACACAGAGTATCCCTTTTTAATCCGTTCTTTCTTAAGTCTCCTGCCAATTTCCATCAGAAAATCTTCAAGCCTCTCATCACTTGTACATATGCTGTCAATCATTCTGTCATCTGTTAATTTGCTTTTCTTACCCAATCTCAAATTCACTCCTTTTACCACATAGTACTTTAATATTAGTTTGTAATATTTTGTATTACAAACGAATATTATCATTTTTTTGACATAATGTAAACACAAATAGCGATTTTTATAACTTTTTTGTATTTTTTGTCTTACCGCAGTCGATAGAATCATCTTCTACAGATAGATTTTCACTCTTTTTTGCTTCTTTTTGTCTCTCTAGTAATGTAAGGTCAATCTCCCTTTTCCTCTCTAAAAGAGCATTTAGCTTATCTTCATACTGAAAAGGTTCCGCAAACTGCTTCATATTAACTTCAAGATTTTTCTTTTCGGCATTCACTTTTTCCGTATATGTTTCTACATGGTCCTCAAAAGAAGCCAAGGCATTTTTAATACGAGTGATATTACCCTCCGCAGTACTGCTTAATTCCTTCTTATATTCATTTGCGCCTTTGATAATAATATCTGCGCCATGATCAGACATAAATTTTCTCTCAATGAAAATTTTAAATCCACATAAATCACCAATTTCCTGACGATCACCTGATTTAACAGATTTACTACAATCAATAAGATATTGTCCTGCATCCTCTTTTCCGGTGAACGTCATATTATTTACATTCCACTCAAATATATCTTCATCACCAGTTTTCGGTGCAAAAATACGTTTATAATCAGAGTTATCACGACAAGTTATATCCTTTTGCAGATTATCAAGTATCTGTTCACCTCTTTTAATTCTCTGAGGTATTCTTGTCTGAATATCAGACTGTAATCTGTAGTGATTATCGTCATAAGATCTCTTGAGCATAGTGTATTTACGCACATCATTATCTACCTGATTTTTCTCTTTAATAAGCTCATCACCAGATGCCGCCGCCATTACTTCACTGTAAGATAACTCATTCTTATCAATGTCCTCAAATTCACGATCAACAACCTGTCCATTCATTATCTGTGATATAAAATGCTGCTTATTAACAAGGATATTCCAGTTGTATGCATCAAAAGTTTCTTTTGTTACATAACGAAAAATCTCAACTTCCTTATTAAGATTGCCTTGCCGTAATATTCTACCTTCTCTTTGTTCTACATCTGCAGGTCTCCACGGTACATCAAGCTCATGCATGGCAACCATAAGCCTTTGAATATTGGTACCAGTACCCATTTTCTGAGTACTTCCGATAATAATTCGCTTAGTGCCATTTCTCAAGTCATCAAACATGGCATCACGAGCCTTATCGTTCTTTGCATCATGTATAAAGCATATTTCCTCCGCAGGAATACCTTTTTTCACAAGTTCATCTTTAATATAGTCGTATACGCTAAACTTGTCAGATGCTCCAGGTACTCCAATATCAGAAAATATTACCTGTATGCCTTCTTTTTCGTTATATACTTTAAAAACATTCTCTACACATTTATTGAGTTTGCAATCTGGTGCAGGAACAGCATCAGGATCAATAAGTCTTACATCCATTGCAAGCAGTTTACCGTCATGGCATACCTTAAGCATATTATCTTCATCAGGTGCTACATTACCATTGTGTATTGCTTCTGCCCTTTCTACGAAAGTTTCCATAACCTGCTTAACGAAATCATCCGGTTCACTCTCAACAATTGTGTACTTGCCATCCCTAAGAGTCGGAACATCAAGTTTAATCATGTCCGGTGTCTTTACATCCGCAAACTGTCTGAATAACGTGATAAGCTCCGGTGTATTAACAAACTGGGCAAATCTTGTTTTTTCTCGATACCTATTACCTTCCGGTGCAAGCTCAAGTGTAGTTTCAACTTTACCGAAGTTACTTGCCCATAAGTCAAAAGCATATATATCACGCTCTTTGAGTGCATCAGATGCAAGGTATTTCTGCATAACATACATCTCAGCAATACTGTTACTGATAGGTGTTCCTGTCGCAAAAATGACATTGCGCCCCGGTGATAATTCCTGTAAATACTGCACTTTCAGAAGCAGATCTGTCGCTTTTTTTGAACCTTGAGGATTAATGCCTGAAACTCTTGTCATTTTCGTAGTAAAGCTCAAATTCTTATAATTATGAGCTTCATCAATGAACATGCAATCAATACCAAGTTCCTCAAAATTTAAAACATCATCCTTATAATCCTCATTTTGCAGTTCTTCAAGAGCAGCTTCCATTTTCTTTTTTGTGGATTCCATCTGCTTTACAGTCCATCTCTCACCGCTCATAGATTTAAACTCTTCAATACCTGCTGAAATAAGCTCTATTTCATTCTCCATGTATTTCTGACGTCTTTCTCTGGATACACCAATTTTCTCAAACTGAGAATGTCCCATTATGATACAGTCATAATCACCAGTAGCGATTTTTGATATAAACTTTCTTCTCCTGCTCTTTTCAAAATCACGTTTTCTCGTTACAAGAAGGTTTGCAGACGGATATAGATTCATAAATTCGCTTGCCATCTGTCCTGTAAGATGATTAGGGACTACGATAATTGGTTTATTCACCATCTTAAGTCGTTTAAGTTCCATTGCAGATGCAGCCATTTCATATGTTTTTCCGGCACCTACACAATGTGCGAGTAAAGTATTACCTCCACGTATAACTCTGGCTATAGCATCCTTTTGATGAGGTCTTAATTCTATCTGTGGATTCATGCCAGGAAATGTAAGATTAGAGCCATCATATTCACGAACCTTAATTGCATTAAACAGCTCATTATACTTTCTTACATACTTTTCTCTACGTTCATGCTCACTAAACAGCCACCCTTTGAATTTATCAGCAATAATATCTGCTTTCTCTCTGGCTGCCATAGTATTTTTCTGATCAAGAATATATTTTACCTTGCCCTCTTCGTCAGTTACTTTCTGAGTAACTCTGATTTCTCTTAAATTAAGGAGATTTTCATATATAGAAAGTCCATCCATCTCAGGTATTCCATAGACCGTTCTAGTATTGGCATTATTTGATGCATATGACTTACTCTCAATGAAATACGTATTAAGGTATGAATTATATTTAACCTTACATCTGTTTTTTTCACTCCATGTAAGCTCAAATAATTCCTCCATGTACTGCTGATAATCCTGTACATCAATCCATGATACACCGAGATTTACACGAATATCACTTGCTTCAAGATCTTTAGGAATTACAGTTTTTAATTTTTCAATATTGATATTAAAACGGCTGTCCTGTGTTCTTTCTGCAACTCGTAATTTTCTTCTGACATCACCTGATAAATATTCATCAGCAGTTACCCAACCTTCATATTTATTGTTTGGATTTTCCTTTTCTGGATCTAAATATATTTCCCCCTGTAGCTCAGTAACAATATCATCAAATCCTTTTCCGGTAAGAGACATCATATGAGCTATGTCTACATAGCCTTCCTCATTAATTACAACTGTAAGTGCTTCCATTGAAGTATCAACAGATGTAATATTAAGTACAGGCTTTATAGTTCTCTTAGTAAATATATCAGCCTTATAATATTTATCTTCTTCGCCCTGCTCAAGACTTGTAAGCAATGGCAATTCAACATCTTCGCAGAAAGCTCTGGTATTTGCATTGCTATTAATAGGACCATACTTTTTTACAAATGAATCATAGGATTCGTTAAGCTGATTCTGAATAGATTTAATACTATCTTCTGTACTATTCTCATCAAGCTCGGTTGCAATAAGATCTCTGACTATATTTCTAATAGCACAAAGACCTTTAATTCTTTCGAGTGCAGTCTGATTAGCATCAACCTTTTCCATTGTAGAGTTCACACGATAGTAAACTGTATCATCTACTACTGTATAGGTATTATTTTTTACTCCTTCCACAGCAGGAATAGTCTCTGTAGCATCTTCATCAAGTTCTTCAGAATCACTTCTTACAGCAGAAAATACATTCACAGGCAGCCTTTCAATAGCTTTTTGAAGCTGATCACTAAGGGATGTACTTTTATCTGGTGCAAGATAAACTATTGGTCTATCTTCTCCATATCTGCTTACATCCTTTTTCAATTCTCCAAGCATCATGTCAGGATTATTAATATAATAATTATTGATAACCATGCCATCTTCATATTCGCCAGTATGCACCCAGTCAGGATCACATAAAGTCAAACTGTCACGCTTTTTCAGAAAAATAATATCAGTTGTTGTCTGTGTATTTGCAGAACTTGAAAATGTATCTGCTGGAAGTCTTATAGCTCCTACGAGTTCTGCCCTTTCAGCAATATATTTTCTAACATCTTCATTTGCCTTATCAAAAGTACCTGTAGATGTTATGAAACACATCAGACCGCCCGGAACAATCTTATCGAGTGTCTTTTCAAAGAAATAATCATGCACATAAAGCTTATTTTTATACTTCTTATCATGTATTTTAAAATCACCAAATGGCACATTTCCGATTGCTACATCATAAAAATTATCCATTGCTCCAACAACTTTAGATTTCTCATAAGCGGAATTTTCAATATTAGCTGTTGGATGAAGCAAATGCGCAATTTTTTGAGATACTGTATCAAGCTCAATACCATAAAGTCTGCTGTTGTCTCTTAATTCTGTAGGCATAGCACTATAAAAGTTTCCAATTCCACAGGCAGGCTCAAGTATATTACCGCCGGTAAATCCCATACGATTAAGTGCATCATATATCCCATTAATCACTTCCGGTGGAGTGTAAAATGAATCAGTAACACTTGCCCTTGCTGCTTTATATTCTGAATCCGTAAGTAAATCCTTTAAAATATCATATTCTTCCGACCATCTGCTTTTATCAAACGCATTAGATAAACCACCCCAACCAACATAATGACTAAGAATTAACTGCTCGTCCGGTGTAGCATATCTGTTTTCACTTTCAATAGTCTTTAAAGTTCTGATTGCAGCAATATTTCCCTCAAATCGTGCACGATCTGAACCGGTAGATAATGTCCATCCCTGCGGATATTTGAAGTCAACAATATCTCCTGTGATTTTTTCAGGTTCATTATCAACAGATTTATAACACTCATTCTTTTTAACCGTAATGGTATCTTCACCATCAGTAGAAGCAAGTTTTGCGTTATTATCATCAACTTCATATACCATGTAGTCTTTATCATCAGTTGCAGTATTCACAATATCAGCAACTTGAATGTTACTTTCAGGTAAATATGTTCCATCGACAATCATGCGACCTATTCTTTTTTCCACATCAGACCATGATAACAGATATTGCTTATGTCCTTCTTTGTCTTTCCAAGATACAACGATACCCTTTGCATCAGACTGAAAACCAGTATATCCGAGTTCTGTAGGAATACCTTCCCCACCAACTCCATACTCATTTTTTATTGCATCAGCTATATCTTTTGCACTAAGATTTTGTTGGTAAAAATTATAAATGCGCTGAAAACCACCTACAAAAAGACTTCCCCTATGAAGTACTCTATTTATATATTCTTCCGGAGCATATTCCTCAGTCTTAGGATGTAAATAGTCATATTTTGTATCAGAATCACCAAACTGAATAGTACCATCAGAGACATCAACACTGTCTGTATTACCATTCTCTATACTGCTGAATAATTCTAACTGAGAATATGCTACAGTGGTTGATAAATTATCTGATTCATTGCTATTTCTTCTGCTGTCATTCTCGCCTGATTCCTGATTTTTACTGTAGTCAGATAGTCCATCTGACTGTTCAGATGTTCCTTCAGATATTTCTTCTCCAGACTTATCATCAGATCTTTTGCTTCCTTCACTCTCTTCTCTACTTCCGGCAGAAGGAGTCCTCTGCTCATGCGAAATACCATCTTGTCTCTCTGATTCTCTTCCAGATAATCCATCATTCTGCGTCCATACAGACCTGTTTTCTCGATTATTGTTTCTCTGGTCATGCTCTTTATTGGTTCTTCCACTTCCAGATATGCCATTGCTTCTTCCTTCGGCATTTTGATAACCTTCAATTCTTCTGTTGTCATTACCTGACCTTTGTCCATTAACTCTCTCATGATTCTTTTCTTCCTTTCTAACAATTTTTGCGATATGACCAAGGAATTTTTTTGCCTGTGCAGTAATGATAGGCTGCCATTCTTCAAAAAATTCTATCCTTTGATCATATGTTAATTTTGCATATTCTTTTATGATATTTTCCGAAATATCATCAATATCCTTGACATTACATCTATTACAGATAACATATGCAAGAGTATCTTCTGCCACTTCATTCATATCATTTCCTACTCTAAGAATATCACGAACATATGTTTGTGTCAAGATTTTGACCGACTTTTTAAAATTTTCTTTTTTCAAATCTTCCGGAAAAAGTGAATCATTAAGAATTAATAGAATATCATCATCACAAATCCATGAACTACGGAAAGGCTGACCTACGGTATCCTGTAGTGCAAAAAGATATTTATCTGTATTTTTAAAATTTGGTTCATCATCTATATAAATTGCAGTATGCTTTTTAGGTATTCTGCCGACTTTTTTCCAATCATCATAAAAAGCAACATATTCACTATTTTCTCTTTGAGCGAAAATAAGAATAGTGCTCTGCATTGAAAAATTAAATATATTACCCCTGGATAGGAATTTGACATAATCCATGTATTCCACAGGCTCACTTATTATATGATCTATAGCACTATTAAAAATTTCATCAGTGTTTGCCATGTCAACCTCCATAAAAATTACTCGTAATTCTATAATGACACGAAAAATAGGTGTTTTGTTTTCATTTTTGTAAAAAAACGCACAATTTTGTCACATTTTTGTATCTAAAGTCCTAGTCGAAAATTTCAAAAAATAACCTTCTGCCAATTTGACAGAAGGTTACAATTAACAGATTTTATCTGCTTTTATGTCTCGGACGATCATTTTCAGGCTCGTTCTGTGACCTGTTCTGTTCCTTATTTTTCGATACTTCCTGATACTTTTCAATTACAGCATTGCTAATTTTATTCCTGAAACTTGCAGTAGTAGGATAACAAATATCTTTATATTCACCATCTTTGCTATAGTTTGGCATTGAAACAAATAGTCCGTTTTCTCCATTAACAATTTTGATGTTTCCAATAACAAACTGATCATCTAACGTGACAGACGCAAGTCCAACAAGTGAATCTTTTTCAAAAGTGCCAACCCGGCAATCTGTAATCTCCGGTTCATTTTTATTGATACCATTGTATTTATCAATAATAGTACTCTCAATCTCTTTTCTAAAATCTGCTGTAATCGGATAACAGATATCCTTATACTCATTGCCATGAGAATCCGGCTCATTTCTTTTATAGTTAGGCATTGAAACAAATAAACCTTTTTCTCCCTCATAAAGCTTAATGCCTTTAATGGTAAAAGCATCTCCAAGAGTAAGAGTCGCTATTGCCTTAATTTTCGAGTTTTCATCCTCAATTTTTTTTACAGAAATATCATATTTCATATTTTTTCCTCACTTTCTGACCAAGTTTTATTGTTATAATAATTATATAAAACCCATACTTTCAAAAGAGTAGAAAATGGAACTTTATGCATTTTTTAGTAACATATTTGTCACTATTTTTATAATAAAAATCTAAGATATATAATCAATTACTTTAAAAGAGCAAGCTGCTTTTTCAACTCTTTATTCTCTGCCAGTAGCTTTTTGTATGCAATATACAATTCATTTTTCTTAAGTACCTTATCATCAACAATGTCGTTTGCCTTGATTTTATTATCATCTGAAAACTCCATGCATACATCAACAATATTATCAGCATATTCAGATGATATATTATATTCCATCAAAGTCTTTTTCAAATCCTCTGCTGTCATATCGTAATCATCAAGTGATAATCCATCATCAACCGCCTTATTTGATATTTCCGAATAAACATTAAGAAGAGTTTCCGATGCATCATCATTTACGGAATTTGCTACGCAGTTCATAAACCTGTCTCTTTTATCATCCTGTGATACAATATCTTTTGATTGAAGCACAGCATCAATAAACTCAGTATGTATGTCAGCACTTTTCTTAGTATAAAATAATGCTGAATGAATATCAGTACTGCGGTCATTAAATGCCGGGAAAAGAAATGCTGATTCAGGAGAACCCACTACCCAGTCCCTTGTACGTGATGCAATAGTGTTTTCCTTTTCCTTATATCCAAGTGCCGGTTTAGATAAATCAACCGGGCATACAGAACAAATAATATACTTATATACTTCCTCTGATTCATCAAGTTTCTGATTATCAGATGTTTTTGTCATAACATCATAGTTATCAATAAACAAAAGTATTAAATAATTTCCCGCATGGCAATACACATCAATAATATGTTCATAAAAAGATGTAAGCATATCATCATTTTTCAGATCACTGTCTCTGATTGCCATAAGGATCTGCTGATTACCGCCATGCTTTTCAGATTCAGTCGAAAATTCGATATCAAAAAGATTATTACCAAATTTACCACCAAGTGATTTTTTCAAAATATCAAGATATTTAAACAAATCTTCATCGGGCAGATTAAGGAAGTTTTCATTAAAGGTAGATACAATATTCTTATCTGCATCTACATAGCAGCCGCAAACCCTTGACACAGTAGTTGCATCCTTTTTAAATCTTTTTCTTAACTCAAGTATTCCTCTTTTATCCATTTACTTCAACGTCCTTTCCTTCTGTGAATATTTTCAGCCAATTCTGACTGTTCCTGTGTGGGATCTATCCCCTGCCGCATAAACAGACTTACATCATTATATAATTTTTCGTACTGTTCAAATGGGAAAGGACCTTCATCCAAATGTGACCAGTCCTGATCCTCTACCCACTTTTCGTATTTACTATCCGTAAAATGCATATATTTAAAAGTATTTTCAGCCAGAAATGGCATCTGTTCCTCTAAAATTGGTTTAATTTCGTTTTGTAACCATTCTTTATTACAAAGAATACCTCTCTGCTTATAAATCAAATAAGCTGCCACGTAAATAGCATGATCTTCATCCTTAAAAATAGCCTGTCTGTCTGCACCAATATAATCTCTAACATATTTATCATATACAATATCCTGCTTGAGATGATCTTCTATCCCTTTGTACATTGCAGGTTTATTCAAATTTAATAACTGATTAATCTCACGATATTTTTCAATATGAGTCTTTTGACCAAGAACTCCTTTTTCAATATCATTTGATAAATGACATAAAAAATCCTTACTTTTCCACTCTTCCATAAATGTCTTATCTACACACATATAATTTGGAAAACGCATCCAAGATATATCTCCTGTCTTAGGATTTTCTTCAAAATGACTGAGTTCCCTTTCTCCGGTAAACGCTCGGATTGCATCAGGAAAGACCACCGCTGCAATATACTCACGTTCACACGTATCATAACCGTTCAACATAGATGTCATTATATGCTGCATACTTAACATATCTCCACACCATCCTTTCTTATCCTTACAGTAATATAATCTAACTATACTGGTGTCTTATTTCTCATTCATCCAATAATTCCTGCACCTGTTTCCAGATCTGTTCCGGACATTTGCGATTGAATTTTCCTCGTATCTGACAAATACTGTATTTACGCGTTTTCTTTGAATACACGAATTGAATTGTATACCGATCATGAGATGGAGAGCTTGCGTCTACCATGGAATAAATCGCACATCTATCTTTGTTAATATCATTGGCATATGTAGCAACGCAATAATCCTGTATCATAGATTCTTCAATAATACGTTTTCTTGTCTTAACCCACTCATACGAATATGGCAGCATTTGGCGAAGCTTTCGGAAATTTGTTTTTGTTGGAATTTTTATAACCGGTACATGATTGATGGTGTATTCCATCTGCGCCTCACGACAAGCTTCTTCGAATTTTTTCCATGAAAAGAATGTTAATCGCACTTTTTTGTGTAGCAGATCATTACAGATATAGATATAATCTTCAATATCATATTTTACATTTTGGATATCCAGAGTGAAATTTTTATCTTTTTTAGAAATATTCTGATAAATAATATACACTAAAATATCTTCTGCGCACGGATTTATATACATATAGTCTTGAGATAAAATTTGAATAATTGACTCATACTTTCGTTTTAATAGCTCTTTTTTACTGTTTTCATCCACCTTATTCATGCATTTCATAATCAGATAGCCTGTCACTGGATCTGCTTTTCCCCAGTTTATGAAATCAGCATTCTTATAATGCATTTTCACCGCCTGGTCATATGAGTGAGCACTTTGGATATCACGAATTGTTAGCTTTGGCGCTTGATATGGATAAATTGAACCTTCTGTAAAATAATTCAACACATCCTTCCATGCGTAATGTGTTGACTCGATCTGTTTATCAATGTAATAAGAAATAATTCTCCGAAATCCATCTGGGTATTTTTGAAACTCTTGTGATAATTGAAATAATGACATGGGTATCCAGTTATCACGGGTGTTTTTCCACAGGATGTCACCGTCATAAGTTAATAATATTTCCGTTGATTTTGTCCATTTACTTGAAGAATACGCAGATAATTTAATGCTTTCTTCTAAACACTGCCCGGAGTCCATATCGCATTTTTCGCTTTTCATAATCCTGACTGTACTTACAGGCTTTACAGAAATTCCTATTCCTGAAAGCGAAATGTTATATGAAAGCAAATATCCATACATTCTTATGGATAAAATTTCATAAGTTTTTTCAAAAATTCGTCCTGCGTAATAGAATCTAGTTTCTTCAACTTCTTTATTTTTTTGGGAAACAGATTTTGCAAAATCTAAGTATGGAAGCAATTCCTGTGGATTTTCAAAAATAAGAATCCAGTTATTGCAATTGTAAAGCTCTGTTCCGTTTCTTTTTTCTAAACTATCCTTTTCAATCCAATCGACAAGCTGTTGCAATTTGGGATAATGTTTTTCCAACTCCTCTTTGCACACTTCATCATAGTTTCCATTGTTAATCCGGGTTTGTAACTGGACTATTTCTTCATTCGATTTTCCTTCTTTTCTCCATCGTAAAACGCGATCCAAAAAATGTTTCGCTTTATTTTCTCTATCTTTGTCGCGAAATCTACCAAATGTTCCAGCTGGAGCTAAATACGCAATATCACACAGTTCTTTAAAGGAGACATTCTTGTATTTTTCTCGCAGTCCGATAATTTCGAAGAAGTCAGACCAAAAATTGTAAAAATCATAAAAATCTGTATCGTCATCATCTTTTATAAAATTGTCAATAATATAAAGAAGTTCGTCCACTGAGCAGTAGGAATGTCCGTAAGTGGTTGCATTTCTTAGAAAATTTGCATAATTACATATTGACTTCATGGGGAGTGTATTTGTTTTCCACTGCTCCATAAGCATACAGACATACCGAAAGTCGGAATTATTAATGTTATACGTAAACATCCTTTTATTCCATTCACTATCCATTGCAGACTGAGCAAATCCTATAAATTCATTGATTCTTTTCGCGACTTCTTTTTGTTCTTCTATATTTTCCCGATTTAGCAGAATAAATCGCATTTCTAATTCAGGCAATGTCAGATCTTCATTGCTCAAAATCTCCATCGCTTCGTTTGAGAACTTATATTTTTCTGCTTTTTTCAGTATTTTTTCCTGTCCTTTGCGCATCTTATATATACCTTTCTAGCTCTAACGACCTTTCCTTCTAGGTGTACTATTTGATTCACCAATACTCAAATCAGCTTTTTTCTCGTTCAAATATTTCTCAACCTGTGGCAGATATTCCGCAAGCGTCCCTGTCTGATCAGCAGTAATAGGATTAATGTCAACCTTGACACCGCCAAATTCATAAGGACCATTATTTTCAACATCATTTAGTATATTAAATAAATCATCTTCTCTTACATCACCAATATACTCAACAACAACATCTATATCAGATGTATCATTTTCCAATCCTCTGCAACGGCTGCCGGAAATTACTGCATCCACAATTATTGCATCCATCTTGCACTCTTTTATTTTAGATGAAACATAATTCCAAACATCTGCTTCTATATCAGATGCATCCCATCCATCAATATCATTGAACATTTCGCCTGTTTTATCTTTAAAATCTTTAACTACATGTAAATTATTCATATGTGCCTGTTCCACAAGATCCACTTTTTCCGTAAAATCATCATAATCAATAGGCTTAAGTTCTCTTGTCTCTGGCAAATAATCATCACTTACATTCTTAAATGCTGAATATATAGATATATCAGGATTATCATACACACCACCATCAATCACAGAATAGTCAGAATCATAAACTGAAAAATCATACCCATCATCACATCTATGAATACTGACAAACATATTGCCATCATCTATAGAATATGCCAATTCATCTGGTTCAACAAATGTAAAATACGGATTGTTCTGGTTCCACTCTACAAAAGAAACGTCCTCGACAATTCTTTTCTGCGACTCAGATGGTTTATATTTATCGAGATTTCCTTTTTCATATACCTTATCAAAGTTATCCATATAAAAGGCTATATCATCACAACCTGTATTCTCTAAATGAGTTTTAAAACGATTTCTTGTAAAATCCTTTATTTCGTCAGGCTTCATTTTTCTATGTACTCTAACTTTACTGACTTCAAGCTCAATACATATATCCCTGATATTCGACTTAAATGATTCATCATTAAGTACATTATCATTGTATGTAAAATCCAAAGATAACACGTTATCACTATGTTCTGCATATACAAGATCAAATTCAGAACCATTTACATTCATTCCAAATGCAGCTATTGACTGTTTCGGAGCATCTGTACCATATCTGTAATCAGCATATTTTAATACTGCATCTGAAAGATTATCAAATCTTTCTAATTCCGCTCTGTTTAAACTGTTATTTGCCCATGAATCAATATCAGATATAACATAATATGATATTCTCTCTTTTGCCTTATCTCCGTAAGCAAAATCAGGAACATCAGTAAAGCCAAAGCTATCAACAAAATGGCTTGTAACATTACCGCCTTTACTAATCACTACAACATCACTTACAGACATACTGTGTCCTTTAAAATCAGCAGGCTTGTCCAGATTAAAGAGCGTATACAGGCTCTCAAGATCCATATTCTCTTTTAATTGTGCTGCATAAACCAGATTATAATTTTCTCTTGTAATATCAATATTATGCCTTACATGCCAGTCCGAATTTTGAAAAATAAATTTACTGGTTTCTTCGTTCTCTTTCAGTTGATATATTCCATACATATCTTCTGAACCTGCCAAAAGTTTCTTTTCTCGATCTAATAATGTTTTATACTCCATAGCAACAATTCCTTTCCGATACTTAATTATTTACTATTAAAAGAATAAAATAATCAAACTGCATATTGTTTGTAAAAAAGTAACTATTATCAAATTTATATCCCATTTTAGGCACAAAAATAGCACACAAAACTGTGTGCTATTATATTTGGTTTGTTACTAAATTGTAAATCTGTCCAAACTATCTACAAGCTCATCAGATACCTTATTCATTTCATTGCAGTTATCATTTACAGAAGTCATGAGAGCTGCAAGTTCTTCTGATGATGCAGTTACTTCCTGTGTGGCTGCGGCTGTGCTTTCAGCACTCTTTTCTACGGAATTTATCTGTACAGATACTTCATTCATATATCCATTAAGCTGTTCTGTAAGGCTCTTTACCTTTGATAAATTATCTTTTGTAGCATCTATGCCTGTGGAAAGTACTTCAAACGATTTAATCACGCTATTCGTCTTATCAGAATTTGAATTATTCGTATTCACTACAAGCTCTATACAGCTTGAACATTCTGTAAAGCTCTTTGTAATATCCTCAATGATAAGCTTGATATTGTTAAGCTCATCAGAAGTATTTTCCGCAAGATTTTTAATGTTTTCTGCCACAACAGAAAATCCTCTGCCGGATTCTCCCGCTCTGGCTGCTTCAATAGATGCATTTAAAGCAAGCAAATTGGTTTTAGATGCAATTTCCTCGATTGCATCAAGGATAGTAGTCATATTTTCTATTGCCTGATTAGTCTCGTCAATTTTTACTGAAATTGCTGAGACATTATCAGACATAGTAGCACTTCCTTTACGCATAAGCTCTATACTGTCTTTCATTTGGACAGAATTATTTGTAAGATCATTCACATAATTATTCATTTCATCTACCGCAGTATTCATATCAGCAGTATTGCTGTTCATGCCAGAAACATTATTAACAACCTCATTAACTGCTTCTGCCTGTGATGTTGCATCAGATGCAATTTCCTCTATAGACGATGCAATCTGTGTTGTAGCATTAAGAGCTGATGCAGTCATTTCTTTTATATCATTACTGTTTTTATTGACCTTTTCAGATGTATCTTTAGCAGCCTTCACGCTGTTTTTAAAAGACTGAATTGCTTCATCAGTATGCTTAACCATTATGCCTAATTCGTCATTTCTGTTTTTCATTTTTTCATCTGCAAAATTAAATGTCAAATCCCCGGATGCAACAACCTCAAGCTGATTTTTTACCTTATTAATTACAAGTACAAGCTTCTTTATAGCTATATATGAAAATACAAGCATTAAAACTACAAGTACAATTCCTTCCACAACCATAAAGACCGTTGCTCCATTGAATATTTTACCGATTCTTGTAATACTGCCAGAGCTGTCAACTACATTCTGAATATCATCGGTATATACTCCTGTTGTAATTACCCAGTTCCATTCTGGAAACTTCAAGCTATAAGCAACTTTAGGAGCAACAGTCTTTCCATCAGATTTAGTAAAATAGAATTCATTGTAGCCACCTTCATCAGCGACTTCCATTATCTTTTGAATGATCTTAACACCATTTTTATCTGTAAGCTCTTTTCGATTAGTCCCTTCCTGGTCAGCTAAAACAGGATGCATAACAAGATTATAATCAGTATCATCTACCCAAAAATAACCTTCATTCTCATCTCCGTAGCGCATAACTCGCAAAGTATTTAAAGCATAGTCTTTAGCCTGATTTTCCGTGATCTCACCGGATTCACACTTATCGTAATAATCTTGCACAATGCTTATAGCCCCCTGTACTTCAGACTTGATTTCGGATTTATAAGAGTCCAAGGTATTAGTATAAATAATATCTTTCATTGTGCCCTTCACATTGCCAAATACCCAAGAGCATGTTCCAACAAGCAGGAAACATGTAAGTAATACCACTCCACCCATTGCAAGGCTTAATTTCGTTGCTAATGACTTTGTTTTTTGTTTATTCATTTGTTATTACAACCTCCTCAAATATTCTCATATTTTAAAGTTTTATAGGTAATATTTTTATAATAAACTATAATTCATTTAATTTGATTGCATAAATGTTATTAAAATTTTTCATTTTTCCCATAGATGAAAAGCCATAGCAAAATGCTATGGCTCATACTTGTCTATTCACTTATATAAATTTTAAGATAATCCTCAATAACCTGAGCAAAACTCTTTCCCTCACTATATGCTTTCTTCAACGCTTGCTTGTATAAACTCGGTAATATAGAAATAGTTGTTGTTTTTCGTTTTTCCGATGTTGATTTTGGTCTTCCTCTCTTATTAGACTTTTCTGGTATTTCCATTGATATATCATCTCCTTCTTCAAATACTATTTTTATTTTAAAATAGCTAAAGTTTTCTAACTTCTAATAACAGCTAACCTTTAATTATTACTTTGTTCATCAGCTATGTATTCAATTAAAGCATTTTCGACAATTCTTGAAAATGTGCTGTTGTTGTCATAAGCCTTTGTCATAGCTTTCTCGTATACGTCAGGTAGTATAGTTATACTGACCTTAATTCTGTTAGGTCTGTTCGTTTTCGGTCTGCCTACACCTCTTTTTTTCGGTTCTTCCATTGATTTTTAACTCCTTTACATTTTTATACTACTTAATCAATTTTACTACATAAAGCGAAAAAATAACTTCATTTATGCAACATATTGTCATAATATTTCTTTTTAATGGTAAAATGCCTTATTATTCGTTTTGCAAGTCTGATTAAGATCACAATTAAAGCAAAAAACCACAATATGCCTTCTACCACATTTTTGACTGCGCTCCAGGGTATAAATTGTGCTATATACATAAGTAGTATCAGCCACAATATTATATATCTATGAGTAAAAACCTTATGTATCATGCATATATACTTATTATTTTCAAAAAACTCCTTCATGCTCAATACTCCTTACTTAAACCCCAGTTCTTCAGACCTTTTCACAATTAAATCAAGCAATTGTCTATCAAAAAACTGATTGCCTATAAACTGGACTGTCTGGCTTGCCAAATCGAATTTAATATAATTATCAAATTCAATGGCTCCTACATCAATGTACTCTAGTTCAGTTTCAAACTCTGGATATTTATCAGTATGAACTGGTAAATATGTAAGCGAATCCTCTGTTTTTGCAAATAAATACAGTCCTGCATATTTAAACATTTTGATTTCGGTTTGTGTCGGTTCACTATTGCTTAAATGCATCTACATATCTCCTTTACTTTTTAGGAAACTCAAATTTAATTTTACAATCATCATATAAAAGGTAAGCATCAAAGCTCTTGCCACTCTTTGCTTTAAGTCCTTTAATAAGTCCTGTCCTCTTTTGTGTAAGCAGTTCCTTTATATTCTTTTCCGATATTTCTTTGCCACAGATTACATGACTGATTTTAAATCCGCAGGAACAGTCATAAGAGTACTTATTTTTAATAAGCTTGTTGCCACAGTTAGGACATAATACCTTTGATTCTTCCGGAGCAGGAAATTCAAACTGAACTTTATTGTCCTTAAATATCAAAAATGCATCAAAGCTCTTACCATTTTTTGATTTAAAGCCTTTAATAAGTCCTGTTTTTCGTTTAAGGACAAGATCAGTTACCTGCTTATCAGTTAAGGTTTTTTCACATATCTTTCCTGGTAATGCAAAGTTACAGCCACCTTCTTTTTTATAGTTTTCACAGCAATATCCAAACTGAGTTTTTTTAATTCTGCCACCACAAACCGGGCATTTAAGATTTTCATTTGTTGCAACTGTATTTGATGCAAATGGCTTGATTTTACTTATGATAACATCATTCTTATTATCCGTTTTTATACTGTTGACAGTATCACGTACATATACTTCTATCTTATTTTGATAATCAAGTGCTCTAAGCTCTCCATTGGCAATCATCTCAAGCTCTTTATCCCATCTTGCAGTAAGTTCTGGCACGAGAAAATCAGGAATAGTATTATACACTATTTCATATACCATCTCTCCAATGCTGTTAGGTGTAAGCACCTGCGATTTATTGCAGTCAATATATTTATTAGTTATCAGCTTTTTTAAGATGTCTGCTCTTGTTGCAGATGTTCCGATGCCTGATCCTTTTATCTGCTCACGCAGTTCTTCATCCTCAATAAGCTGTCCTGCATTTTCCATTGCAAGAATCATAGAACCTGTAGTATATCTCTTAGGTGGAGATGTTTTACCCTCTTTTACAGTTAAATCATTGACTGCAATAGCAGAACCGATGCTTAATTCCGGTATGCGACTCTTAGTAGCATTATCTGTTTCATCATCATTTCTTATAATTTTCAGATAGCCTTCACTAATAAGTTCCTTACTGCTCGCACAGAAAGTTTCATTTTTAATTTTGATACCCACTTTGACATTTTTATAAACTGCCGCAGGATAAAAAATACATAAAAACCTTCTTACAATAAGGTCGAATACATCATTTTCTATATCACTTAAGCTTGAATAATTTGACAAATTACCAGTAGGAATAATAGCATAGTGATCACTAACCTTTTTATCATTTACATACTGGGTATCATTTATATTTGCATATAATCTTGAATTAAGTATCTCTCCTGTAAAATCTCTAAGGTAGTTGCCATCATATAAGCCTTGTATATTTTCGCTAATTACCTTTCCTACAGCACTTGAAAGTACTCGTGAATCTGTTCTAGGATATGTGCAAAGCTTCTTTTCATACAAACTCTGTATGACTCCCAATGTCTGATCTGGACTAAGTTTAAACTTCTTTGAGCAGTCATTCTGAATTTCCGCAAGATTGTACAATAATGGCGCTTTCTTTTTGCTGTTAGACACAGAATAATCTTTGACAACACCATTGGTGCCTTTGAGCTTTGACAATAGCTGTTCAGCATCATTTCTATCCTTAAATCCTATATCACTGTACAATAATGGAGACTGATAATATTCAGAGTCACTATCGGCTTTCCATTCACCGCAAAATCCATTGCCAAATTCTGCGGATAACTTATAAAAGTTCTCTACTTTAAAGTCTCTTATTTCACGTTCCCTGCGGACCACCATACCTAATATGCAGGTCATTACACGACCTACAGATATAGGTCTGTATTTGCTGTCAGATATTGCATTGTTAATAATCATTCCATATTTGCAAGTAAGCACTCTTGATAAGTTAATCCCCATAAGATAATCTTCAACAGCTCTCATAATGCCTGAATTAGCAAGATTATCATATGCAGCCATAGGTTTTGCTTCACGTATACCTCGCTTGATTTCTTCCTCTGTCTGTGAATCAATCCATATTCTAAGTTCCTTTATTCCTTTACGTACTCCACCATATCTGCGGATATTCTCCTCAATAACCTGTCCTTCTTTTCCTGCATCACCTGCCCAGTAAACTGTATCTACATCATCCCTGTGCAATATAGTGCGCACCGCCTTATATTGCTTTGCAACGGAGCTAATCACACCATATTTATATGATTCAGGAATGAAAGGCAAGTCAGCTATATTCCACTTTTTATATTTTTCATCATAACTTTCCGGGTAAAGCATTGACACAAGATGTCCTATACACCAAGTTATAATCCACTTATCATTTTCAATGAAGCCATCATTTTTACCCGACACACCAAGGATTTTTGCAAAATCCTGTGCAACACTAGGTTTTTCAGTTATAATTGCATTTTTTTGAGTTTTAGGAAATGTTGAGTTTACGTTATTATTTGTGTTATTCATAATATTTTTCCTTTCTTTACTTAACATAATATAAATATATGAGGAGGTTTATATGGCTAAATATGCTTATCGTATTTCAAATGGAACTAAAAATGATAGAGTAGATGCTGCTAAGTTATCATTACATGATGATGGAGTATTTTGTTGTACAACGCCAGGGTGCCAAGCAAGAATGTATTTACGCTCCCCTCAAAAAGCAAGTGCTTGTTTTGTAAGCTATAGCGTTGCAGAGCATACAGGTGGAACTATTTGCCATTTAAAGGATCAATTTAAACCAAACAAATATGAAGAAAAACTTTTCTCGTTAGAAAAATTATTTGATAATTTATTAAACAAGAAAGAAAATGATTCTCCCTCACAGTATGGCTCAGGCGGAAAAGGTACTAATCAGCGGATTGCTATAAACTCCTTAAAAATGCTATATTTGATGTGTCTACAATATCGTGATGGTGGAAGCTATAATGGATACCTAATTGATGATATTCTCATAGATAAATATAACTTTGATAAATATTTTTCAATTGGTATTACTGGAAACTACATTATTGCATGCACATTTTGGAAGTATGATTCAAATGAGCAATGCATTTATATGAATTGCCCAGATGATTTACTAACAATACCAAAAGAACAACATAAAACTTTAAAGATTTATGTAAAAAATACTGAAATGTTTGAAAAATGCGCTACAAAACTAAAAGATAAAACACATTCAAAAATATCAGTAATTGCTGCAAATTGGACTAATTCATCCGATAGTACGTGCCTAGCAGAATGTGAACTTGTTTCTGTGGGTAAACAAATATGCAAAGGAGATTAGTATGGTTTTTGAAAGATTAAATAATTGTCTCTTTTAAAAATACTGATAAATTCGGTTGCAATATCTTCACTATAACCATAGCCTTCAAATTCCTCTATCAAGGATTCTGTTGATTCTTCTTTACAGTTGTAACCTAAGATATAATGCAATGTCCGCAATTGCTCTGTGCTCAGAGTGTTGAGTTTTTCTTTTATAAGCAATGGAATCCAAGTAAGAAGTTCATTGCGTTCATTATCAAAAGTAGCATTTATATCTTTTAAATTGTGTTTGTTTTTCATAGGTATTTCCTTTCTGCGGGTGATAATAAATCACCCGCCAAAAATAATGTTAAATTAAGTTTCTTAACCAATCCATCAGACTTTCATCGTCCTTCCATTGTGGCATGGATGGAGTATCTTTCAACGGATTGGCTTTTTCAAGAGCTTCACGTTTTAGTGCTGTGTCTGCTCTTGCATATATTTCTGTTGTCGTTACGCTAGTGTGACCAAGTAGATCACGTATATATACCAAATTTACATTTGCCTGTAACAGATGCATAGCTTTTGAATGCCTTATGCAATGTGGAGAAAGTTTTTCTGGAATTAGTTCTGGATAAACCTCCCTAGCCATATCTGTATATTTGGTTAAAATATAGCCGATACCGTAACGAGAAAGCTGTTGTCCACCTCGATTTTGAAATAAATATGCTTCATTTCCCTGTTCAGCAATTCTAAATTCTTTAATATATTGCTTTAAGATATCTTCGGTTCTCGATAGTATCGGGACAACTCGTGTTTTGCTTCCCTTTCCGGTTAATCTAATTGTTGCTGGAGCACTAAAGCGTATATGTGAAATACGGATATCAGCAATTTCTTGGACTCTTGCTCCTGTGTCATACATAAGACTAAGCAAGGCAAGATCTCTGCGACCATACTTTGTACTTATGTCTGGTTGTTCTAATAAAACTTTTATTCCTTCTATAGTAAGATACTTTAATTCAGGCTCAGATTGCTTCATTGGTTTGATGGCAAGTGCCTTTTGGCATTCCAAAGCTTTGTCTGGTAAAGCAAACTGTAAATATGAAAAGAATGATTTTAGTGCACCTAAACGTTGATTACACGTACTTGAACCACAATTACGCTTTTCTTTAAGCCAAAGCAAAAACTCTTCCATATTTTTTCGGTCTACCATATCTAAATTCAATCGATTAGGTTTTATATTCTTCTCTGTATCATAAAATATGAGCAGGAGCCGGAAAGTATCTCTGTATGATGCAATAGTATTTGGACTTAAATTACGTTGCACAGGTAAATATTCAGTAAAAAACTTTGTTAAATGATAAGAAAAATCAGCAGTATTATTCTTCTTCATATAAAATACCTCCTATTTCAGGGAATACATATCCAGTCAATTCTTCCATTTGTTTTAGTACATTTGGAAAAACTTCAGCCGTTAATTTCAGATAGTATTGAGTAGAAGCTATACCGGTATGTCCAACGTATTTTGATAAGATAGGTAGCATTGTTGTGAGATCTGCACCTTCTTCTGCCCATTGATTCAAGCGATGGCAGATAAAAGTATGACGTAAATCATGAACCCGTGGACCGAGTTCTTTTCCTAAATAAGGGATCCCTGCCAGCCACAGTTGCTCTCTAAAGTCTTTTTCAATGTTGCTTACACAATAGCTGCTACCATCCTTTTTAAAAAAGAAAGGGAATGAGCTGTCATGCTTGGAATGTACTTGATTGGCATATGAACGGCATCTGATAAATAAGCTATCAGCCATTGGAACAAAACGTTCATTTCCATTTTTTGCATCACGCACATGTATTATCCCATTTTCTAAATCAACATCACCTACTGTCAAATTTAACAGCTCTGATATTCTGAATCCACAACCATACAGCATCCGATACAATAGTGGAAATGCAATATTACGATATGGTGATATTGGAGAATATGTCATATTATCTAAAGATGAAAAAAGTCTATGGATTTCATCCTTAGTAAAAACATAAGCGTTATGCTGTGAATAATGATATTTTTGTGGAGCTGAAATATATCCACAATAACCTTGACTGTTTAAAAATACTGCAAAATGTTGCAGATACATAATCCTTGCTGAACGAGTGGCTTCATTTTCATTGGGACGTTTTTGTGCCCAATCCAAAACGATATTTTGAGTTAACTCATAATTTTTGACTTCGTATTTTTTACTAAATGTATCAAAAACATGAAGGGCATTATAACCACCAACATATTCATAGCCTAGAGCCTGTTTTTGTTTTACAAATAAATCAAGCATTGAAGCAAATGGACCATCAAAGGTTCCTACAGTTCTCTTTTTCATAAATCCACCTCCAATCCACACTTAGACAGTTGCTTTAAACTGACTCGTAAGTAAATCTCGGTACTTTCAATATCTGCATGTCCCAGAGTTTGTGATATAACCGGAAGCGGAACATCATTTTCTAACATTCGAGTCGCTAATCCGTGTCGAAATGCATGCATTCCTATACGTTTATTAACAGGAGCTTTTAATCCGGCTTTTCTCATTTGTTGCGGAATTATTTTTCCTAGTGATGTTAATTCACCATAAGGGTAAATGTGTGATACAAAGATATTTTTTACATCAGTTTCAGGTCGTCCATTTTTAAGGTAATCAATAATTGCCCACCCTACATCATCCGGCATTGGTAGAGTAAGAGAACGTCCTGTCTTTTTCTGCGAGAAAGAGATTACTTTTGTATCCCAATCTATATTTGAAAAAGTTAATGTACGGATATCACTGCTTCTCATGCCAAGTCTTGCTGCCATTATAAAAATTGCGTAATTACGTTTCCCGATTGGATTTGCTCGATCCACTGAATTGAGTATCTGTTCAATTTCGGAAATAGTAAAAGTGCTCGGTATCTTTTGCTGTCTTAAATTTTTTACATGAGGAATAAATTCTTCTAATTGGGCATCTATATACTGATTATCAAATGCCCATTTAAACATGCGCCGAATCTCACGTAATGTTTCTGATACATATGTTGTAGAAAATTTCGCCAAAGATAAAATATATGTATTAATTGTTTGTCCTGATATATCTTTGAAATCTCTAATTCCTGTATCATATAAATAATCGTGAAATCGAAAAAGCCTTGTTCGCAGTGACTTTATAGTATTTTCTGTAAAATTCCGTTGTGATTCTTCCTCTAAAAATCCTAGAAAAATATCTTTTAGCTCTTCCGAAAATGCTGACTTTGATGTACAATACTGTCGGAAGATAACATGGAATTGTGTAAAGTCCGAGAACATGTTGATTGCTCTCGTGATACGATACATTGAATCACGACGCTCTAGTGATTCAGAGTAAACATCCTGAAGGAATTTTTGACGAAAATTTTCTGTAAATTCCTGTTCTGGCTGATTCGTTGCGTAGGAAATCATATTGTTCCATATTTTACTGTAAGTTTGAATTTGGCAGTTACTGTAGCCTTTCTTAAGCATCACCTCCTTTAGTTCAGAAACGTAAGGTTCCAGTTCTGTTGTAAAAACCTTTTTAATACCTTCCATATTTTTCTCCTTTCTATGCAAATTGTGGTTACTGTTATAATCACAATAGCAAATAAACAGAGAAAAATGTTAAGTAATTTTAATAAAAATACCAATATTGAAAGGAATGAGTGTATTGACTCAACATAATATATGACTCACAAAAAACTGATATATGTTGAGCTCTACATAAATTATTTTTTTTGCCATACAATTTCCTCCAATAATAAAATCATACTTTGTGCCATATTGGCACAAGGTAGTTAAAATAAGTTATACGATATTAACGCACATTTTTCTTAGCTTTAGAATTTTCAATAACAACATCATCTCCAAAAAGAAGTTTCTTCTCCTTATTAGAGTACATCATTACCTGCGTATTAAGTACCGGCTCGTCCATATCTATGAAAAACTGCGAAATATTATCCTTATACATGTCAGCTTCTCTGACAACATCTTCATCAACCAACAATACAAAACACGTATTAATACTGCATGGGAATATAAGCACGTTCTTACCAGATCTATCAGCAAGCTCCTTTATAGAGCTATGTTCATATAAAATAGCCGAAGAACCAAAACAACTATATTCAGATGTAAGCAGATAGGCATCTTCTGATATACGTACAAGTTTTTCCGGGAAAAGTCTTTCCGTATTTTCCATAGCAGCTTCTTTTACCTTTTCGAATGTAAAACCATTATTTTCAAAGGCTTTAAGGATATTCTGATTTATAAGTATGCTCTTAATTTCATTCTCATTAGATGCAATTAAAACTCTGTAGGTAATAGCAAGCTCTCCCTCAACAGAATAAGGAATATTGGCAGCATCAAGTTCAGCCTTATTTGCATCATAATTCATCAAAGCAAAAAACACATTGTTGATGTCAATCTTGAGCGAATTATCATCAACTGCTGATTTATGTGCCATTTCAACTGCTTTAGTATAGTTTTTTTCGTAGCTTGCTGCTATCTCCTTAAGAGTTGACACAACATCACCATTATATTTTTTTAAAAAAATACTATCATATAATCTGTCAAGTGGGACCACAGGCGGTTTAATGGCTTTATCAGGACTATCAATAAGTAACACCCTAAAAGTCTTTCCATTCTTGACCACATCTTTAACTACTGCATGATAGCCATTTTCAGCACTGAAACTTGCCGAAATGTACTTCATAAAATCCTCACTTACCTTTAAACAAAACTCTTCAAAATTCAGCATAATATTTTTCCTCCTAATTAAATACTCTTCTTATTTTATATGGTGAACCATAAACATTTGATATTTTAATACCACCCTGTGGATATGGTTTTGAATTACTTGCATGTACCATTTTTCCATTGCCTATGTACATGGTTACATGATACACTTTTTCATCAGTTCCATTACGAGAGTAAAAAATCAAATCTCCAGGCTTTGCTTCAGCCAAACTTGTGACTGCCTGTCCACTTTTAACCTGTTCTTTTGATGTTCTTGGCAATAAAATTCCAAACTGACCACATACATATTGAGTAAATGCAGAACAGTCTATTCCATTATTAATATCTGTTCCACCATATACATATTTATTACCGACAAATTTACAGCCATAATCAGCCGCAGCCTGTCCCAAATCTGATGCAATAAGATCAGAACCTAAACCTACATCATCAGCATAATCTCCAGTTACTCTTTCTCCTAAATCAAAACTTGAACCATCCGCTACAAGTTCTCTTTCCAGTTCAAGCATTTTTTTCTGGTTAGCTGTAAGACTGTTTTCAACATCTGCAAGCGTTTTTCTATGGACGGTTCTTGTTTTATCACTTGTTTCCGCATATGTAAGCATATTAAATGCTTTATCCAAATTTGCTTTTTCCGTATCGCTGTCAACAACAAGATAGCTATCATCACTCGAATCACTTGATACATTATCAGTTGAAAATATTATGTAAAGCAAAAGAGCATCTTGAAAGTTATTAACTCCAGAGCAATCATCCGCATACACAACGTTATATCCTCTAACCGTATCAGTATTATTGTCCAACCAATCATGTGATGCTTTATTGAAATCATTATATTTATTATTCAATATAGTAGTACAATATGAAGCATCTGCCTGTGCAGTAGTATTATCTCCAAACATGAAAGAAAACAAGCCACATATAACACCTACTGCCGCACCTATCGGCAAAATGATAGGCATAAGAGTAACTATTAAGCTTGCAAGTGAAGTTGCTACAAATAAAATAATCTGACCAATTAATCCAAGTAGCCACTTCACCATGCTTTTAAAGAAATCATCCATAAACCTTTTAGCAATAGATGCAACAAAGCCGCCAAAACCAGTAGATAAATTATTCTCCCGGTCTGCTTCAGGTTTGATTAAATTCTTAATTACAGCTTTTCGGGTAACATCTTTAATGTAAGCCTTTCTATTAGCTTTCATATTGCTTTTATTTTTTGCCTTTTTGTCCTTTTTGCCCTTTAAATTCACCTCTTTTTGAGTAAGCTTAAGCTTCTTATCAATTTCTTTTTGTTTTTGGGTATTTTGCTTAATCGTCTTTTTTACTTTTGAAGAACTACCTGCACTACCATATGTCGGCTGTATATCAACACTACGATTTTTAATTGTTTTATTTACACCCTTAAGTTCCTTAATCTGTGCCTTGACTAGATTTTTCTTTTCTCTATTAGATGTAATTTTATGTTTAGACTCTAAAGTTGCAACCGATACCGCTTTTTTTACAATACCTGTGGTTAAATTAACTGCTCCGACAGCCGCTGCTCCAGATATTGCATATGATTTTTCCATCAATACATCATCACCAGATGTATTTTCATTCAAACCATCAGTTACATTTTTTACAAAATCTGCACTACGTCTAACTGTTGTAGCACTTTTGCCCAGTACATTTTTTGACTTTCCATCGCTGCCAATACTTTTCTTTTCTTTTTTTAACTGTTTGATTTTATATTTATTATATTTGATTTCTGAGCGATTAAGAGCTTGTTGCGATCTTACTGCTCTACCAAGTAAAGCCTTTTCGCTTAAATTATCCAAATTTACAGTAGAACTGGAAAAGCTGACCTTCTTTATAGACGGTGCCTTAACAATAGTAGGTCTTAATACACTTAGCGCAATGCCTGCAGCTTCAACTGATGATGATTTCTTTTTTGAATTATTATGTTTTACAAATGAATCATCCTCAATTAGAGCCTGCTTTACATCAACAACCTCATCCGTAAGTTGCATTGCTTTTTGCTTACTGGATAGTAAATTCTTATTTGAATAACTATCCGTATTAGAAACTTTTAAAGTGCTTTCAACATTCAAAAGTTTATTTTGCTCATATGAGTTTTTCTTTGGCTCTTTAAGAATTGATTCCTTATTAGGACTTCCATAATAAGTAGAAGCATAAAATTTTTCAGTTGAGTCAACAGTTTTATTTTCAACAACACTATGTTGTATATTAGATGATGAAGCAAAACGATTTTTTACCTGTTCTGCCAAAATACTTTCCTGAACTTTGCTTCCACCAACGTCACTATTCACATAACGCTCTGTATCTTTTAGTTTCATGCCACTTTCTAAGCTTGCAATCTTTTTATGCTCATAATTACTGCCCAAAGTCGTATCAGAAACACCATTAGATCGACTATTCTGCATATTTACAGAATCAGATAAACCAGACGATGCCAAACTGCCAGACTTGCTGTTATTTTCTGTTATAGCTGATATATCTATATAAAAAGATTTATCCGGCATAGAATTACTACTGTTTCTATGCCTATCTAAAAAATAATTGTCTTTTACCTGACTGGAAAGTGTACGTTCTTTTGTAAGATTATCTCCTACATTTTTATTAACATATCGGTCAGAATCCTTAAGTTTCATATTACTCTCAGATTGAGATACCATTCGCTCAGAATAAGTTTTTTTACCTTTATCCTGTGTTGTACTCATTTACACAACATTCCCTTCTTTTCTTTGAGCAACCTTTAATGCAGCTTTTTCCTGAAAATTAGTATTGAAAATATCATAAATGATGTTATCTTTTTCTATCCTGTTATCCATTGGTATAACAACATTACCAAATCTGATTAGTCCCATACCCGGAGCAGCGTTATCTATATATTTAAGATGTGCTTCTGTAAGTCTACCTTCAAAAGCATCCAAAATTACATCTGCATCTCCGGCACCCATACGTAAAAACATGGTGTACTCGCTGTTAGATAAGAGTTTTGCTGTATCTTTGTCAAATACAGTATCACTCACATTCTGCGTGATTCCTGTACACAGTCCACCAAGTTTTCTTACCTTTTTATACAATGAAATGAAATACTTACGAGAGTATTTTTTATCCATAAGAGTATGAAATTCATCAATATAAAGCCATGTAAATCTGCCTTCTGATGCATTTTTAATTATTTTTTGGCGAATATAAGAAAGAGTTATAAGCATACCTACACTTTCAAGATCAACTCCAATATCACGTAATCCATATACCTGTATACGATTATCAATATCTACATTATTTTGGTGATTAAAAATATTCATACTTCCAGTAATAAAAACTTCAAGAGCAAGAACGATATCATGTACTTCTTTGTCTGGCTGATCTTTAAGTATTGTATAAAAATCAGACATGATAGGTACCGTTCTTTCTTCCAAAGGTGTTGTAAGAAGTCTTTCGTATAAAATTTTTATGCATCTATCAATAATTGATCTGTAACATGTTTCAAAATCCTGCTCCATCGCATGTTCACAAATTCCACACATAATAGTAGATTTCTGAGTAATAATCTGTCTAATATTTTTGGGAGATAAATTTTTAATATCAATATGCAATGGATTGATATAGTTACGTGACTCAGGACCAATATTAATAAACGTACCTTTAAATGCCTTTGCAACATCTTCATACTCAAATGTAGGATCAATGATGATAATATCATCATCCGTATTTAAAAAGACACTTCCGATTTCCAGTTTTGAACCGGTCATTGACTTACCTGCTCCAGATACACCAAAAACAAATCCATTACCATTAATAAGTTTTTTTCTGTTACATGCAATAATATTTCGAGTTTCCTTATTTACACCATAGTAAAACGGATTTTCCTTCATCTGCATTTCCATTGCTTTGAAAGGAATAAGGATTCCTGCCATCCTTGTAAACATACTCCTAAGCTCAGAAACATATCTGTTACCAATTGGCAATACAGTCATCAGTGCTTCTCTCTGTCTAAGATTATACTCATCGAGGTAACAGCTATGATTTTCCGTAATGAGACTTACTGCATCTTCTGCTTCATCAAGTTCTTCAAGGCTGTTAGCAGTAATGATTACATTGACACCAACGAAAAACATCTTCTGACCATTGATATTAACATCATCAAGCATTTCCTTGACATCATCATTCTCTTTTGAAACAGTATATGAAATTTCCGAAGTGAAATTTCCTCTCTTATTTCTCTTATCCTGCTGTTTTCTGATTTTATCCTGTGTTGACATATACTGTCTCTCAAGTGCAACTTTAGTTGGTGTCTTATTTACAGGAATATAATCTACACTTATAATGCTAGGAATTGTTATATTAATAAGACCATCAAAAAACTCGTCACTCAGATCATCATCAGGGTAAGACTTTGGATTTACATACATTGCCTTGCAGCATTTATTTTCTGTAAAGAACATGTTTTCATTAAAATCAATGTAATCTGGAACAATGTAATTCTTCCAGTCATTTCCATTATTTATGCACTTTTTAAGATCAAATGAGTATTTTTCCTCATTACCCATTCTAAGGAAATCATGTATAATTCTAAATCTTTCATTAGAATCAAGCGGAACAAGCATTGAACCTAGCGCTGCAAATTCTTTCAGAAGGTTTGCTTCGATAGAGGACATTCCCTGCGCTGCATCTTCATAATTGCTTCGCTGAATAGTAATTGTAAGATATTTAACCTGATCAATGCCTTTCTTACCATTAACAATTTTGCTTGTGATAATATCGTTATAGCAGTCTCTCTGCAAATTATATTCATCTGCTTTATGCTGATATAAAATTTTGTTTTTGAACTCAACCATATCTCTATTTTTATTAAAGATAGTGAATTTAAACAGATAAACATCAATGGCATTAAGAATTCTGCACCATTCTCCGAAAAAAGAAACCTGCTCATTATACGTCATAGTGCAATAATTAAGGTCATTTACTAAAAAAGTCTTAGAATACAGGTTTTCTCCCACTTCCCATATGCCATTAGGTGCAATTTTCCTAACCTCAATTACATTCTGTACTGATACCGGTATTGCACTCGTAAGAGTACTCGGTTTTTTAAGTTGTAAAAATTCCTTACGCTTCTTTTCTCTTTGAAGTCTTTTGTATCTTCTATTGCGTTCTCTCTGGTTATTATTAGATACCTTTTTATTACCAGAAAAATTAATGTTTGTATTATTCATAATTAACCATCCTTTACAAATCAGTAATCATCATCGGAAGTATCATTTTCATCATCATAATCATCAATACCATAATTAGTATCCTGATCCATAAAATCATCTGCTGAAATATCAAATGTTTCCGCATCAAACATAAGATCATCAACACTTTCACCCACTTCATCTGATGCTAAAAAGTAAGGCAAAAACATCTTAGATGCAGTATCACTATTCATGTTCCGGGACTCAGATATATTCCATCTACCAAAAGGTAAAAGCTCTTTATATAAATCAAGAAGCTGAACATGAAAGTACGATATATCAACATCATATCTGTTAGCAGAAAAGAAAATTCTACTTTCTGTATCTGGATCATTAACATTAACCAAGAACATGACTCCACACATCGTAAAATAGCGGCTATCATCCTTTACTTCTTTTGCATAAATATCATATACATGAGGATTATTACGTATCATATCTTCAAGCAGATTTTCAGTTCCCATATAATTTTTTTTGAAAAATGCCTGTACAGCCATATCAGATACAGGATCGAACTGAGTAACTATCTGCTTTACTTCTCTCATATCAAATATTTCTCGAATGAAATCAGTAATTTTAGGTGAAAACTCTCTGACGTAAAATATCTTATATTCACTATCTTTTTTCTTGAAAATATCCACGCTTTCTTCAAGACCTGAAAGCTCAAAAGTATCTTTCCAGTCTAAAACTGTAGTATTATCAAAATACGATATATTAAAAGGCAAATCAGCATTATCCAGAATAATACTATGTACTAATTTAAACCTCTCATTTGCTTTAATATCTTCTAACATAACCGAGTACTCTGCCAGATTAGAACACATATTTTTATATAGTTCATCACATGTTACCCATGCATTATCTTTTTCAGATGTAAAAAGTACATTCAAATAAATTTCTTCATTAATATAGTAAATTCTAAATTTAAAATCATATCCTCTAAATACCTGAAATACATCATGTGCTTTAACTGATGGATCAGATATGGATATACGATATAATTTTGAAAATATATTTTCTCCAACCTGAAAAATACCACTATCTGTTATAGTCTCAATCCCATATATATTTTTTATGAATAACGGAGCACTATGCATCGGTACTGGTGCTTTTTTTACTTCTTTGAATCTATCTTTTTTATTTAGTTTCTTTTTCTTTTCTCTCTTCATTAAAAAAAATCTCCTATGAATACTTTTTATAAACATCTACCACCTTAATCGGCTCACAGTCATACCTTACACATCCATTGAGCTGTGCTCCATAAAAAATTGTGCCATCCATATTGCAGTTGATAAAAGAGACACTTTCTAAATTTACATATGAAAAATTTGCATTTTTTAAATTACAATTTAAAAATATGCAATCATTTAATGGAATAGTTCTAAAATCAAACTCTTCCATTTGTTCGTCTTTGAGAATGTGGCAGCTTTTCATTTTTCTTTTTAGCTCTCTGGCATAATTATATTTTTCCTGCTTCGGTGACAACTTACTGCCGGAGATGTTCAGTAGCTCTTTAGTCTGCTCCTCAAGTTTATGTTCACGCACATAAACAGTTTTTACAAACCACTCATGCTGAATTTTTTTTAAATAATCAATGTTTGGCAAATTTTCTGGAATAAAAATATACTCCGGCAAAATATCAGTATCCCTGATTTTTAAGAGATAAACAGGCTCCATGCCATTCATTTTAATTCCTATCTTTCTAACCTTTTCGTCTCTATACAAAAAATCATCAAACATAGAGTTAATATTTTTCAATGCATACTCAGCCGTATCCGGAATATTATGCTGCAAGGTTATTTCCATAATTCCCTGAAATTTATCTTCACTCTGCTGAGCTTTAGCTAAAAGTGCTAGATTATATCTATCTTCAATCTTTTCCGGATCTAATCCCATCTTAATCATGTAAGACTCATAAGATTCAACATATTCTGTATAGCGAAAGTCCATAGGTATATTTTTCATTTCTTCATACTCATGAATTATTTCCGCTTTTTTATCTGTCATTCACTCACATCCTCTCTCATTTTTACATAGTTAAATTGTACCGCTATGAAAACCGCTTTATATGTCTTTTTTGTAACAACATATTCTATTAATTTTCATTTTTGGCAAAGAAAAAAGCACTGGAAAACCAATGCTTTTTGAAGCGGAAACTATCTTCCTCTATGTTGTATTCTATTTTGTACAGTTTCTTCAATGCTGACCATCTTAGTCTGCCTATTATATATATATCTTTTATCTGATAAAACTTTTTCTGCCGGAACTCTGTCTCCACCTACAAACTCATTAAACTTATCTATGTTATCTCCACTTGCCGATGCAACAACCAATTCATCGGAATTAGGAAACATCATAACAAGATTATCCTCTAATTTGTTTGCAAGTTTATCAAGTGCATCACTATAAAGTATTGTACCTGAACCATACTCATTGCTTTTTTGGAATTTAAAAACATATACTGGATCTGATTGTTCTTCCAAGTTCTCTGATTCTTTATACTCAATATTATTATCTATTGCTGCCCTTAACTCATTCATGTACCAATCATCCAATTCCATGCAGCATATTTCTCCCAATATCTCAGGTGTATTTTTACAAGCTGACATATACAAATCATTTTCCGATAATCCAATATCACTCATTACCTTATTAGTCACAAGATAATTAGATGATTCTGTTAATTCAACTCTATATGCAATTGCTAAATCATAAAAATTCCTATGTGGAATATGTTTAAGTAGTTTTTCATTCCTATCACAGTTAATAAGAGCAAAATAAACCCTGTCCTTTACTGTAGTCTTATCAAACTCAATTTTAGGAATATTACAGAACGCCCTTTTCACTTCATTTACTACCTCTTTTACTGTTATATACATGTCTCCGCATTCATTGTAATATTTATAAATATCATTCAAATAAAATATAGGAAACGCATCAGGTCTAGCCGGATCAACAACAGATAACTTATCCTTCTTTTTGTTAATTGTGTTGTCGGCATCACTTATTTTAAGCTCTACAAAAAAATCCTCCCTGTCCAAACTTCTCTGAAGCTCATTACAAATAAGCTCTTTAAAATTGTCATATTCTAACATTTATATACCACCCTTTATTATTATTTAGAAACAATTCCAATAATTATGTACTAACTTATAATATATATATATATTTTATAATGAAAAATCAAAGCATGTGTTGTTTAAACTGGAATTTTTTCTTTTTTTTGTGTACTTTTTGTATATATTCCTATATTTAATATGTTTATATCCGCAAAAAAATAGCGCAATGCTAGGTAAGAGCATAACGCTATTTAAAAACATATACTATTGTTATAGCAATTTGTATATCTAAGAATACCACAAAATCATTAAATTTTCAATCACAAATCGTATTTTACTCTGATGGACATATGCAGATTACACAGTCATGTTCCCATCATGCACTGTGATCACAAACATATAAAGAGTAATTATTGTATATTTTGCAGCACATTCATTAATTAGACCTAATATTCACCTCAGTATACAACATAGGGTTATCACGCAAAAAATCTTTTAATGTGTAGCCGATTTCAATTAGCTCTTTAGAATTAGAGCGTCTGAATCTTTTATAAGCACAAGATACAGCTCCTAAAATATCCTCATAATTATCTCTTAAAGAATCATTATACCCCTGAATAATAGGGTGTTGATAATCAGATATATCTACTACATAAAATGGTATATCTCTTAATCTAACATCTTTACCATATTCTCTGATATACTTAATAGCTGAATGTAGATTATCTACCCAAACTATCGAAGTGTCACAAAAATCATATTTACAAATAACAATTCTCACAGCATGATTATAGTTATCTTTCTCCATCTTTGTGATTATACCTGTATGAAATGAAATATCACTAGGATGTCCACTATGAACTCCCCATTCACAAAAATTATAACCTAATTTCAATGACTCTGTGTATAATTTATCTGCTTTAGTTTTAATATTGTCTTGACTATTTCTAATGATATGTTTACAAAACATATCTATCAACTTCATATTCAGTAAATATTCTGGAATATCATCATTGATTTTAATATTCAAATCATTCCTTGTAAATTCCTTATTTACATTAACTATTTTGCCTGTTTTGTAGAGAATATGAAATGCTTGTTCCTCGCAAATAATATTCTCAAGATGAACTCCACAATGAGGACATATGTGAGGTATTTTACTCATAATTTGTTTTTCAAACAATGGATTTCCACAAGAAGAACACCCAAACCAAGATGTCCTGAATGGGTCAAATGCAGACATCGGCATAATAAATGATTTATTGTTATATTTAAAATTTTCCATATTGTTTTACCTCTCTAAATTTCAGTACTTTTTTATTTATAAAAATAGCTGCGACTATCTCATTTCTTAAAGTTCAATTTATCGTTCCAATTTCCTCTTCGCTGAAAATCTCTTCTACATCAACACAATTTATTTCTATTATTTCTCCATTATTTTGCTTTATCGAGAATGTATTTTTGTTTGAGTCTACTTCATACAGCGTACCTATAAAACACTTTCCATTTCTCAAAACTTTACACTTTTGTCCAATATAAATTGTATAATTAAAGTCACTGTCCGAGCAATAATTAATAAAGCTTTCTCCGTTTATTAAGAATGTATCTACACTTCTGACCATATATTCTGTTTCTCCTTAACTTGTTATTTAATCATTTAACTTTATGTATCATGCATATATACTTATTATTTTCAAGAAACTCCTTTATGCTCAATACTCCTTACTTAAACCCCAGTTCTTCAGACCTTTTCCCAATTAAATCAAGCAATTTTACTCTTTTTGAAGGCTGTCTTTATACTCTCTTACATATCTATAATATGTATTTTCAGTAAGGCATAGCTTTTTCATTAGTTCTGTTGTCCTTAGTTGTCCATTTAATACCTTTTGGTACTCAAGTGCAAATTGTTCCTTTGACATTTTCCGTGGTCTGCCTAATTTATCCCATTCTCCACGTTTTTTAAGAGCTTCATATCCTTCTCGCTGACGCTTTTTCTTACGCTCCAGTTCAGATCTGGCAAGGCAGTCATAAAATGATATGAGCATATCATTTATACAGTTGAATATCATTTTTGCCATGTTATCCTCTATTGCCGAAAAATCCATTTGAGTAGTAGGAATATCCAGAAATATGACTCTGATACCATTTTCCTTATAATACTCTAATTCGGTTTTGGTTTCATCCGCTCTCCCTAACCTGTCATACTCTGCAACTATTAATGTGTCTCCAGTCCTCAACACATCTTCTTTCAAAACTCTATATCTGGCTCGGTCAAAATTTTTGCCTGTCTGCTTATCAACATATATTCTTTCAAGTTTATAGTTATGGCTTTTGCAGAAATTTTCAATGTTAGCATTTCCTCGATCCTCATGCTGCTCTTTTGATGATACACGATTATAGCCATAGTAATATCCCATTCATTTCACATCCTTCTATTGACACTAACATTTGATGTGCATATAATATATTTGGAACGTACTCCGGCATCCTTCGGGACCGGAGTCTTTTTTATTCACTTTCATATTTTGATTTTTAGAGATTATATACCCTATCTTTTTTAATAAGATCTTCGTGGTAACTGCGTAAAAATTTTCTACATTCAGAATAGGAACACACACGACCACAAATTGCTTTGCATTGCCATTCATAATCGAATTTTTTCTTTATTTGTCTTTTGTTCATTATTTCTCCCATCCTTCAACTGTTTGGATAATTTATCAACACAATCCATATTATATATTGTACCGCCTTCCAGTATATCACTTATGCCATTAGCAAAATCATCAACAGCCTTGCAGTATTCTTCTCTAAGCATTTTCTTTAAATTTTCAAACTGAATATTTTTTGCTTCAATTAGACCAAACCAATTTTTTTCCAATGTTCTGTAATATTCTATCAGTTCATTCTTTTTTAGCTTTCTTAAATATGAATCTGAATATGTGTACGCTCCAAATGGAATTTCACTCATCACTTACATCCTCTTTTCTTAATTCTTATTTTGTGTGTACAATGAAATAAGGTGCTTTATGTCCACTTGATATTGATTCAATTTCCTTATTTAGTACATTATTTTTTTCTTCTTCACATATTTTTTCTGTTCTAATTGAACCTATGCATTTTTTCAGTTCCAAATGATTACATAACAATCCATGATAAGCATATTCGTATTTATCTGTTCCAATATAAATATCTGATATATCATTTGCTACTGCAAGAAATTCTTTTACAAGCATTTGCTCTCCTTTAATCGTCTATACCATAAGTTAAAGATTTCTGTAAGAACAAGCCAAATCACTAAATATACAGTGGAATCAATTATTCTTACTTTCCAAAATCTAATACTCTTTGTTTGTGCTATATAATCAGGATCATTTGTGAATTGCATATTATTCTCCTTTCAAAAAGTATATCACATTTTTAGAAGTTTTAAAAGTAATTTTTTATACTTTTTAGTAGTTACAATACATACTGAAAAGTATACCATCAAATAGTATACTTTTCAGTAGTCGCATATAGTTATTTACAATTATTTTTTTAACAATTGCCTTTCTCCTTATCTGCTCGTTTCTTTCATCATTATTTTGTCAAAACCGGATTCAACTATGTTCTGGCATATACTTGCCATTTTCAAGTGTTTCTATACTCATTTGTCCAGGAACATTATCATCAAATTCTATATTATAATTATTATCATCATCGAGGAATATCTTATATTGAAAATTTTCTTCAACTTCCAGATCACAGTTGGTGTGAAACCCACAGTTTGTATTTGTGCAAGATATAAAACCGCATTCCATAGGGCATATATCAGCCTTTTCTCGCTTTGGTCTAATTGATAGTTTTCCACTTTTTAAAATTTTAAATGGCTTTGTAAACTGATATAAAAGATTATATTCCAATTCGGAACCACATATAGGGCATTTATTTAATATCATATTAATTCATCCTCTCTTAAAAAATCAAATTTCCAAATACAACCAAATAGAAATGCATAAACATAAGAAAACAATACAATACATCGCATACTGTAAAGCTTCTCTCATATTCTACAGCAGTAATCTACAGCGGCAGAAATTATTTTTATATAAATGATAAATCTGTAAGATACAAAAGTAGTCAACCCGTGTTTTTGTGTCAATTTGTTTTACTACCTTGTAAACCCATAAGGTTGCAAAAGTCTCCTAACAAGTTCCTTGGTTGCCACGTGTTTTACTACCTTTTAAACCTATAAGGTTGCAAAAGGTCAAATCTGTACTTTCATGCTATCTACAGAATATATACTCTGCCCTTTACATGGTTCCAGATTTAGTTTAGTTTTCACTTTCGGATGGTAATTCACCCTTATGACTTTTATATAATAATTCATAAGTACGGTTTAGTTGTTTCTTTTTTGTATCTTAATTTTATTATTTTTTCCATATTTGTATAATATCACTTATAGATGGTAATGTCAATGATTTTGACAATATAAAAGCAATATTATTAACTTATATTTATAGAACCAATAAAAAAGAGAGCATTTCTACTCCCTTTAAAACAAACATCTCATCATCTGCCTTTGATATTTTCCGGTGCGCACGTATATATCCGCTTGACAAGTGGCTATCACTATGTTATATTATGTGTAGAGAATATATTGCAAGTTTTAAAGTGATAGAGATAAAGAGAGGTAAAAGCATGAGTTGTGGCGAAGAACAAAAGAAAGAAATTGAGACAATCAGAGAGAGAAAAATCACATTAAAATTGTCGGATGCAGATTGTGACCGATTGGCGAAAAAGTGCGGGGAGCATGGTTTGACAATCGGAGAGCTGATAGAGAATTTTATCGGAGATTTGGTCGGCGGTACTTACTCCAACGGAAGTGATGAAAGAGATTATGCCGACCAATG
>ERZ791893.96-NODE-96-length-86102-cov-3.522528_pt1 | contig 86102 bp, 83 predicted proteins | sample MGYA00510154_ERZ791893 | MGnify/ENA primary metagenome ERZ791893 (study PRJEB30046, sample SAMN00792068) | human gut metagenome | study: EMG produced TPA metagenomics assembly of the A metagenome-wide association study of gut microbiota in type 2...
ACCTTACGATTACACCGGCAAAGGCTATCGCACCGATTCAGATAAACGGAGCGTCCCAGGTGATCACCTATCTGGAAGGGAAAAACAAGATTTCGATTAATACATCAGAGAATTCTTCTTCATCTGCCGGCATCAGCGTGGCAAAAGGTGCGAAGCTTACGATTGACAGTGAGCCGGGACAGCAGGGCTCCATAGAGGTGCTCAATAACACAAAGGTAAGCAAGACGGGTGCAGCAATTGGAGGAAATGTAGGACAGGATGCAGGAATCATTCACATCAAGGGGGGAACTGTAATTGCAAAAATGACGGATTACAATCCTAGGGGAGCTGCCATCGGTGCTTCGGCAGGAAAAAGTGTAGAAGAAATACGGATTAGCGGAGGAGTTGTAACTGCAAAAGGTAGTTGGGGTGCCGGAATCGGAACAGGAAGTGCTGATAGCCAGGAAAGAACCGGTAAAATCGTGATAGAAGGCGGAACGGTGAATGCAAGCTCGGAGAACGGTGCCGGAATTGGAAGTGGTATTGGATATGCCCGTAGTAAACCGGCGATAACTGCCGAGATTGAGATTCATGGTGGAATGATTACAGCCTATTCTGAACGGGGAGCCTGCATCGGAAGTGGTTTGGATAGTTCGTCGAAGGTGCTGATTGACGGTGGCACCATATGTCTGGATAAAAAAACGACAGGGTATAGGAAAGTAGCACATATTGGGATGGGAGAAAGTAGTAATACACAGGTACAAACTGATGTGACGATTACGGGTGGAACGATCTGTTTGAAGGAGGCGGATGGATATATACCGCGACCGATCATTTATGGTTGGGAAAAGGTAGGCGAAACGTGGCAGAAGAATACACCAAAAGACGGGAAGGATGACCCGGTTTATTACACCACAGCGGATCTGACCGGTATCTATGAGAATAATACACTGGTTGAAAAAGCAGGTATTGAAGGTGAAGGAAGCACCTACGGCTTTAAGGATGTCCGGACAGATTCCAGCGGAAAGCTCTATATGTACCTTCCGGCTTCGGAGGCAGTGAAAGCCTCCTTTGGCGGTGTGGAATTTACCGGAAAGGTTGAGGCAGGCAAGGATGAGAATGTATTAGAGCGTGAACAGACTTCTATTGATTATCAACGGGAAGTCCTGAAAAATACGGCTCTGTATGAGCTCGAATATGCACAATCTAGGGATTCTGAATTTTGGACAAAGATCCCGGCAGGTGACGAGGCGTCTCTGACGGAAATTCTGGACAATCAGCCGGTGAGTGCGACAGAGATTACTTTGTATGTGCGAAAAGCAGCTACAGGTTCCACAGCAGGAGGTTCCGCAGCAGGCGAAGCAGCCGCAATAACGATTCCGGTAAGACCGGCAAAACCGGATAAGATAACAAAGGTAACGAAAACCAGCTACTCTATCAAAATTGTCGAGCCGATTGATGCCAAGTATGAGTATGGAATTGCTGAATCTGAGTCGGGTGCGCTTCAATGGCAGATGGAGAGGACGTTTACGTCACCGAAGCCGACTAACACCTATTATATAACCCGTCGTGTGAAAGCAACAGACAGCAGCTTTGCATCGAAGCCGGCTGATCGCTTGTCGGTGACAACACCGGATACATTACTGATCGACGGTCCCGTCGGCAAAGTATCCTTTGAAACGAAAGGAACCTATGGGCAGACTCTTGCGGAGATTCCGGTACAGCTGGCAGCGGGATTTCAGGTCGTTAATTATAATGGATTACCGGTTTCAGGAACATGGAGGTTCAGCGAAAATCAGAAAGGAACGTCCGCTTCCTCCATTTATCCGGAGGTAAAGGGAACCACTGCATATCAGGTAGAATTTAGCCCGGAGGGAGCATCGGAAGGGCAGTATGGAGAAACTTTGACCCAAAGTGTGATTCCGGAGATATCTCCGATAGAGTTGCAGGCAGTTGTTAAGACACCCATTGAAAAGTCCTATGACGGAAGTACCGATATCGCATTAGAGGCGACGGTAAAAATAGGAGCTTCGGGTCAGAGCTATACCATCAGTGGCCTGAAAGGAAGCTTTGCAGATGCCAATGCCGGAACCGGTAAGACGGTAACCATTGATCCTTCAGAGGCAGTCATTGAGACCGAGGGCAGTGCAGTGAATCTGCAGAATTACCGTGTGGTATATCCGGCTCAGACGACCGGAACGATCCGTCCGATACAGGGTTCGGTTTCAATCGATCCGGAAGCATGGACCGGAGAAAAAACCTATGGAGATGACAGCTTTTCCTTGACGGGTGTGAATGTAGTGGGAGATGGAGCTCTGAAGTATGAAAGCTCCAATGAAAATGTTCTCACCGTGGATGCACAGGGTCAGGTGACCATCAAAGGTGTCGGTTCCGCCGATGTAAGCATCACCATGGCAGCCGGAACGAATTACCTTGGCACAAGCACACCGGCAAAGAGAAAGATCACCATTGAAAAAGGAACACTCACCCTTGCCTTAACGGCTGTGAACCGGAGTACCGGAGCGCAGCAGCCGGAAGGGATTCTCGGAACCTACGAGGATGATTTTGATATCATTGCAAGTATTCAAGGAGCGTATGGTGACAAGCTGCAGGGTAAGATCCGCTTCTATGACAATGGAAATCAGGTTCCGGATACGATTCCTGTAGGGGAAGCTGGAACTGCGGTTCTCAACCTGCCAAAGCCGGGAGTCGCATCCGTAGGAACGCACCGGATGACAGCCGAGTTTGATTTTGACACTTATGATGAGTGGGCGGCCAAATACAACACGCCTGCTCCGGCTGCATTTACATTTACGATCGGAAAGGTGGCTGCACCGCAGATCACCTGGCCAACGGCAGCGTCGGTGAAGGCGGGAAGTCCTCTGAGTGACTCTGCCTTATCAGGAGGAAGCACCGAATACGGAAGCTTTGCCTGGAAGGATCCGGCCTTAACGGCACAGGCAGGTACCCATAGCTACGAGGTGGTATTTACACCGAATGAATGGGCATCCGCTCGTTATGAGATCGCAGCGATGACCGGTACGGCAGAAGTGACAGCAACGGAAGATAAGCCGGACGAAACGGAAAAACCGGGCGAAACGGAAAAGCCGGGTGAAACGGAAAAGCCGGGTGAAGCAGGCAAGCCGGGAGAAACGGGAAAACCAGGCGAAACAGGCAAGCCGAACGAATCGAACAGAACGGATGATTCAGATGCTTCGGATGAGCCGGAAATACCAAGTCGCAACAACCCGTCCTCCGGTAAGGATAAAACCTCCGGCAGCGGTGCGGTCAGCCACGATTCAGTCAAAGGAACGATCGACAGTATAACAGGAATTATCACAGGAGAAACAAACAGCTTTGCCAATGACGGAAAGAGCCATTGGATGCTGGATGAGCATGGCTGGTGGTTACGCTTTGCAGATAATACCTATCCGAAGGGCATTGTACGTGATTCCGGTGATATTTCGCATAGCTGGGAGCAGATCAACGGAAATTGGTGGGCCTTTGATGAAGCTGGCTATGCCAAGACAGGCTGGTTAAGGGATGAGGATTACGGCGGCTGGTTCTATATGGATCTGGAACACGGCATGCAGACCGGCTGGGGGCTTCTCGATGGAGTCTGGTACTATTTTAACCCGATTTCCGATGGAAAGAGAGGGATGATGTACGCCGGACAAAGGACACCGGACGGATACTATGTAGATAAAAACGGTGTCTGGGACGGAAGAAGCAAGCAGTAAAGCGAGTTTCAAGCCGAACCTCCGTGAGACTTGGCGCGTGATTCTGGTCAGCGAAGCTGACATGCTTCTATCAGAATCACTGCGCATCTTCGCGGAGAGATGCTCTTGCACTAAGTATAGAATAATCCGGAAAGGATCTGCAGGCTTTGGGAATCCTTCCGGATTTCTATTTTACTTACTTATTTCTATTTACTTATTTTTCGCAGGAAGAAATCCGCTAAAATTAAGCTTGTCAAGCGTTTCGGTGAACGCTATAATAAAAAAGCATTAATCGGCATCGGAAACAGGACAACACCGTTCTCGCTGTCATTGCTGCGAGTCAGGCGAAAGCCTGTGAGTTGAAAAATATTGTTATATATTTATAAAAAGGCAATTGAATTGAAATGATTCGATTGCTTTTTTAAATTTGTCATCCCAATTCCATAACAAATTTATATTATTATAAATTTATATAATACATTGACTTTTTAAGACAAAGGGACTATGATGAAATTACAGTAAATAAGAGGCAGATAAACGGAGAGAGGCAAAATGAAAAGTGCGAAGATCAAGCTTTCTGAACAGCAGAATCAGTTGCGGGAGCAGTTGCAGGATCAAAATCCGGCTTATCAAAAGCTGGCACATGTGGATCATAAATCCCAAAGATGCCAGTTCATGCAGGAGCATTCGGGGAATGTGGCTTGCTTTTCCTCCCGGATATGTGAGCTTCCGGAACTGAAAAGTATTGTAGAGCTGGCAGGATTCCTTCACGATGCGGGAAAGCTCGGTACGGAAAATCAGGCGGATTTTAGAAATATCCTTGCGCGAGGGGATGAGGTTCATCAGTATGGATTGGATCATTCCACTGCCGGAGGAAGGATTGCGTTAGAGCTATTAAGGGGAAATCCGGCTTCGGAATTTATCAGCACGTTGATCTACTTCCATCATGGGCTGGAGGATTGTATTAATTTAGAAAATGGCCAGATGCTGCAGGAACGGCGCTTGAAAAAAGAGATTGAGTATTCCCGTATCAAAGAAAGTTTTTTTAAGCTTTATGATAGAGAACTGTTAGAGAAGATCGGAGAGCAGGCAGATCAGTCATACCGGATCATGCTTCAAAAGATAGGGGATTTTGTTAAGAATTGTGATTTCAAAGGAAAAAAATATGGGAGCAGATATTTTTATCTGGGAATGTATTTGAGGGTCGCATTATCGCTGCTGATCGATGGGGATTGGACAGATACGGGCTGTTTTTTTCAGGATATCCCTATTGAGAAAAGATTTTCGCAGGAAGAAACGCAGAGAATATGGAAGGAATGTATCTGCAATTTTGAACAGTATATGGAAAATGAAGTTCGGAAAAATCCGGATCAGGGAGATAAGCTCAATGATGTTCGACAGGAAATATCGGATTCCTGCAGAGCGGCTGCAGAATCAGAGGAAAAACGATATCGTTTGACCGTACCGACTGCTGCCGGAAAAACCTTGAGCAGTCTTCGTTTTGCTCTATATCATGCCGAAAAACAGAAGAAGCAGAGGATTATTTATATAGCACCCTATAATTCCATACTGGAACAGAATGCGGAAGAAATAAGAAGTGCGGTAGGAATGCCCTCGGCTGTTTTGGAGCATCATTGCAACGTGATCTGCGAGGATGTTGAGGAAGAACGATATCGCGATCTCACGGAAACCTGGGACACACCGATCATCGTAACAACAGCAGTACAGATCCTGAATACATTGTTTTCCGATCGCAAGTCCTGCATTCGCAGAATGCATAATTTATGCAATAGTATTATCATATTTGATGAGGTGCAGGCATTTCCGGTAAAATGTACGGAGCTTTTTAATCTGGCGGTAAATTTCCTTACGCAGTTTGGCGGTTCAACGGTTGTATTATGTTCTGCGACACAGCCGACGCTGGCTCCTCTTAAGGAGAATAATATATGTGAATGCAGGGAAATGTCAAGGGAAACTGAAAAATGTGCAGAGGTTTTTAAACGGGCAGAAATTATCGATGAAACAGAACGTTATCCGGGCGGGATGAAAACCGAAGATCTGAAGGAGTTTATACTTGAAAAAACCGAAGAATACCGGAGTACTTTAGCGATCGTAAATACTACCGCATGTGCATTTCAGGTATTCCGAAGGCTGGAGGAGAGCTGTTCGGATGAATATGAAATCTTTCATCTCAGCAATAATATGTGTCCGCAGCACAAGCTGGATACGCTGAAGGAAATAAAGCGTGCATTGAAAAAAAGAGAAAAAAAGATCATTTGTGTCAGTACACAGGTGGTGGAAGCGGGCGTTAATTTTTCCTTTGGCTGTGTGATCCGGTCAAAGGCGGGATTAGATAACGTAATTCAGGCTGCCGGAAGATGCAATCGTCATAAGGAGCTTGGAAAAATGGGAGCGGTCTATATTGTTCAGATGTCTGATGATGCGGAGCATCTGGAGCACTTGCGGGAAATCAGAGATGCACAGGCAGCCCTGCAGAAGGTCTTACATAGTTTTGATCTTGATGAGGGTGCCCTCGATTCGGAGGCGGCCATAAAATTCTATTATTCTGCTTATTACTCACAATTACGAGAGCTGGAAACGAAATATCCGGTCGAGGTGAGCGGAGTGACGATGACCTTGACCGATCTGCTTGGGAAAAATCAGACAGGACAAAACCAATATTATCGGAAATATGAAAGAAAGATCCATACAAAGCTTCCACAGGCATTTTTAACAGCCGGACGTGAGTTTGAGGTCATCACCGATACCCACAAAATCAGTGTCGTAGTTCCCTATGGAAATGAACCGAAGCGGCTGCTTGAGGAGCTGTCTCAGACACAGGAGGAAGCAGAAAAGAAAAAGATATTGAGAAAATTACAGAGATATACCGTTGGCATCTCAGAAAACAGGGAAAATAAACTGGGGAATGCCATATACGAAAATGAGGAAGGGATTCTGGTATTATGTGATGGATATTATGACAAGAAAGCGGGTGTTGTGGATGAGCCTGAAATGGAATTTTGTGGAATTTAAAGGAGGTGAGAGCGGTGAAAAAATACAGAAATACAATCGAATTTGAAGTATATGGTCCGTATGCGCTTTTTTCAGATCCTGTACTTCGTGTCGGCGGCGAGAAAACCAGTTATCATATCCCAACGTATGAGGCGTTGCGAGGGATCGTGGAAAGCATTTTCTGGAAGCCAACGATCTTATGGATCATCGATGCCGTCAGAGTGATGAATCCGATCCAGACAGAAACAAAAGGGATCCGCCCGATCGCATATAATGGCGGAAATGAGCTTGCATATTATACCTACTTAAAAGATGTACGCTATCAGGTGCGGGCACATTTCGAGATGAATTATAATCATCCGGAGCTGGCGGAGGACAGAAATGAGAACAAGTACCACAATATGGCGAAGCGAATGGTAAATCGAGGCGGGCGCAGGGATATTTTCCTTGGAACAAGAGAGTGTCAGGCTTTCGAGGAGCCGTGCGTATTCGGCGAGGGAGAGAGCTATTATGATACCATGACCGGAGAAGTGGATTATGGTTTCATGTATCATGGGATCACCTACGCAGAGGAAGCGGTCTTAGACGAAGATAAAGGAAAGATGACGGTACGCTTCTGGAAACCGGTAATGAAGAAAGGCGGGATCATTGAATTTTTAAGACCCGAGGAGTGTACCAAGAAAAGACACATCAGGGAAATGCAGCGCAAGGTCTTCGGAAAAGGCAATTTTACCGGAATAGAAGAATTTGCCGGTGAGGAGGTGGAGGAGTGAGCTGGGTAAATGAACTGATCGATCTGTATGAAATAAACAGTGATAAAGTAGGGATCATTGAATATCGGGGAGATATGCCTTATGTTCTTCTGCCACCGTTCCATACGACAGTAACCGCACAGATCGAGGTAACCATCGACAGGAATGGAAACTTTATGGACGCAAAGCTTGTAAGTCCGGAGGACAAGCTGACGGTGATACCGGTCACAGAAAAATCCGGAAGCCGTACAGCGGGAAAGGAGCCTCATCCTTTGTGCGATAATCTGAGGTATCTTGCGGGAGATTACACGAAGTATTATAAGGATGACGGGGTCTGTTACCAATTATATATTTCTCAGCTGAAGGAATGGGCGGAATCAGAATTCAGCCATGAGAAGGTTTTGGCCGTTTATCAGTACCTGAAAAAGAACAGCCTGATCCGGGATCTTTCGGATCAGAAGATCATCAAGCTGAATGAACAGGGAAAGATCGATGATAAGGAAAAGCTTCAGGGGATCGAGCAGGCAAAGGCATTTGTGCGTTTTATTATCCGGCCGGAAAGCTCAGGCGTGTTTGAAACGTGCCCGGATGAGTGCTGGAAAGACAGAAGTCTGCAGGAGCGTTATATAAGCTATGTTCGTTCAAGGGAAAAAGAACAGGGACTTTGTTATCTTACGGGAAATACAGAGGCTATTTCATATCTCCATTCAAGAAAGATCCGCAATGAAGGGGATGGCGCAAAGCTGATCTCTGCAAATGACAGCCAGAATTTTACTTATCGGGGACGCTTTGTCAGTAAAGAGGAAGCCTTTGCAGTGGGAAATGAAACATCCCAGAAGATACATAATGCCCTGAAGTGGATTATTCGTAAGCAGGGAACCTTTTTCGATACGCTGGTCATCGTAACATGGGAATCCAATCGATCAAGCATGCCGAGATGGAATGCGGATACGGAAGATATCGCATCTGAGTATGATGAAGAACAGGATGACTGGGATGACGAGGAAAATGATGAGAGTGCAGTATCCGATGGTAATGCGATCACCGCAGAAAAATTCTATAAGGCGATCAGGGGATATGGGCAGAAAATCGAGAATACGTCATCGATGATCCTGCTCAGCTTTGATGCAGCAACTCCGGGAAGATTGTCGATGGTGGAGGAGGCAACTCTGGATTCTGCAAAATATCTGGAGAATATAAAAAAGTGGCATGAAAGCTGTGGCTGGATCCACACAAAATGGAAAGACAAAAAAAGAGTACAGTTTTATGGTATGGTCGGAGTTAAGGATATCGCAGATATTTTATTTGGTATCGAAAGTAAAGGAACACTTACGATCGTGGACGCAAACGGAAAAAGAATGTATGCAGAGGTTGCGAAAAGACTGCTTCCCTGTATCTGGAGCGGACACAGGATCCCTTACGATTATGTGAACCGCGCGGTGCAGAAGGCCTCAACGCCGTTGGCCTATAAGGATCGAAATAACTGGGAACGGGTTTTGACTTTGGCCTGTTCGCTGGTAAAAAAATGGAAAAAAGAAAATAAACAGGAGGAATGGACTGTGGCATTAGATAAGGAAGAAACGAACAGAAGCTATTTATACGGACGCTTGCTGGCAGTTGCGGACAGGATCGAATACCGCACATATGAGGAGAAGGATAAGGCGAGAGTGACGAATGCAAAGAGATATATGAGCACTTTTTCGCAGAGACCCTTTGAAACATGGAAAATAATCGAGGAAAATATCCAGCCCTATATGTATAAACTGGAATTTCCGGAGCGACGTTTTTATGAAAACCTGCTGCATGAGATCAATGGCTTATTCGACGTGGACAGCTTTGTTGATAACAGCAAGCTGGATGGATTATATTTGTTAGGCTTTCATCATCAGGCCTATGAGCTGACATCAAAAAAGACAAAGTTTAATGAAAAAGAGGAGGAATAATGATGAGCGAGTTAAAGGGAAAAATCGATTTTACGTTATTTGTAAGTGTTGACAATGCCAATCCCAATGGCGATCCGTTAAACGGAAACCGTCCGAGAATCAGCATGGACGGCTATGGTGAAATATCAGATGTCTGCATCAAAAGGAAAATAAGAAATCGCTTTCAGGATCTCGGACAGAAAATTTTTGTGCAGTCCGATGACCGGGCGGACGATTCCTACAGCAGCTTGAAAGACCGTGCCGATGGATGTGCGGAGCTGAAGGCCCAGATCGCTGACCCAAAGAAAGCCAATCGTGATGTCTGTGCAGCAATCGCCTGCAAGGAATGGCTGGATGTAAGAGCTTTTGGACAGGTGTTTGCATTTAAAGGGATTCCTGTGTCCTTTGGAGTAAGGGGCCCTGTTTCCATTCATCAGGCAATCAGCCTTTCCCCCATCGACATTATCAGCATGCAGATCACAAAGAGCGTGAACAGTGAATCCGGAAAAGAGAGTAAGGCTTCCGATACTATGGGTACAAAACACAGAGTGGGTTTTGCAGTATATAAAGTGATGGGAAGCGTCAATGTTCAGCTTGCGGAAAAGACGGGATTCAGTCAGGAGGATGCAGAAGTGCTGAAGGAGTCATTGAAAACCTTATTTGAAAACGATGCTTCTTCTGCGAGACCGGAAGGAAGTGTGGAGGTCTGCAGGATGTACTGGTGGCAGCATGATGCTAAGACACCGGAGATCTCCAGTGGCAGGATTCAGAGAGGTTTTGACATTAAGGCCAAAAAGGAGCGTCCGAAAGAGTTTTCGGATTATGAGATCACATGGCATGTAGACGGATGTAAAGAACCGGAGGTATTTTAGCTTTGTTTCAGGAGGAGGATTTCCTCCAGCTATCCGGAATCCAGCACTTTGAGTTTTGCAGAAGACAGTGGGCACTGGCATATATAGAGATGCAGTGGCAGGAAAACGTCAGAACAGTAGAAGGGAAAATCCTTCACGAAAAAGCACACGATGCAGGGATGAAAGAAAAACGAGGTGATCTTTTGGTCGTGCGCGCATTGCCGATTCACTCCCGGGAAATGGGAGTGAGCGGCGAGTGTGATGTGGTGGAATTTCATAAGGTCAATGATGGGATCCATCTGGCAGGCAAGGAGGGATCTTATCAGGCGATTCCGGTAGAATACAAAAGAGGAAAGCCCAAAACAGATGATCCTGATATTCTTCAGCTGGCGGCACAGGCAATGTGTCTGGAGGAAATGTTATGTTGCACGATATCCTATGGATATATTTTTTACGGTGAGATAAGGCATCGCATGAAGGTGGAATTTACAGATGAAATCAGAGATAAGGTTCGGAGGATATTTGAGGAGATGCATAAATACTATGAGCAGCGTTACACGCCAAAGGTAAAAACAGGCACCCGATGCAATGCCTGTTCTCTGAAGGATATCTGCCTTCCGGTTCTGAACAAGAAGAAATCTGTTTCCGGATATATTGATAGGATCATTGCAGATGAGGAACAAGAATGAAAAGATTGTTAAATACATTGTATGTAACCACCGGCAACAGATATCTGTCACTGGATGGTGAAAATGTGGTCGTTCTGGAAGACCAAAAGGAAATTGGAAGAATTCCTCTGCATAATCTGCAGGCAATCGTTACATTTGGATATACCGGGGCCAGTCCGGCACTTATGGGAGCATGTGCACAGAGAAATATAAGCCTTTCTTTTATGTCCGGGAACGGAAGATTTCTTGCCAGAGTTACGGGTGAAGTCAAGGGAAATGTAACATTGAGAAAACAGCAATACCGAATCAGTGATAATAAAGATGAGAGCGTACATATTGCAAGAAATTTTATCCTCGGAAAAGTACATAATTCAAGATGGATCCTGGAACGGGCTGTGCGGGATCACTCCATACGTCTGGATACGGAAAACATAAAAAATAAGTCAATGTTTCTGGCACAGAGTATGGGAAAAATAAGAGTTTGTGAACATGCGGATGAGCTATTAGGTCTGGAGGGAGAAGCGGCTTCTGTATATTTTTCTGTCTTCGATGATCTGATCCTGCAGCAAAAGGAGGTGTTTTATTTCCACGGAAGAAATAAGAGACCTCCTCTGGATTATGTTAATGCAATGTTGTCTTTTGGATATTCGCTGCTTGCCGGCATGTGCGGAGCGGCATTAGAAGCGGTTGGTCTGGATCCGTATGTAGGATTTTTTCATACAGACAGACCCGGCCGTATGTCTCTGGCACTGGATCTTATGGAAGAATTTCGCAGTGTCATGGTTGACCGATTTGTTTTAACATTGATCAACAAAAAGATCATGAAGGAAAAATATTTTATCAAAAAAGAAAACGAAGCAGTCATTATGACAGAGGAAGGAAGAAAAGTATTTTTATCTGCCTGGCAGGCTAAAAAACAGGAAACTATAAAACATCCGTTTCTGGACGAAAAAATCGAATGGGGAATGGCTCCCTATGTTCAGAGCATGCTGCTGGCGAGATATTTAAGAGGCGATCTGGATGAATATCCGCCGTTTTTCTGGAAGTAGGTGAATAAATGCTGGTCTTGATTACTTATGATGTGAATACACAGACGGCAGCAGGAAGAAAACGTTTGCGTCAGGTAGCGAAGGAATGCACCAACTATGGGCAGAGAGTACAGAATTCTGTATTTGAATGTCAGATGGATGCAGCAAAATGCAGACAGGTGAAAAACATACTTGAAAATCTCATCGACAAAGACGTAGACAGTCTGAGATTCTATTATATAGGTGAAAAATACAAAAATAAGTGTGAGGAGACAACGTATTTGAGAAACACGGGATAAACCGGGATGAGGTGGGCGAGGGTGGGAAACCCCAGTATTTACACGGGATACGGCGATATTTGAGGCGGGACGAGCCCGCACATTATCAATAAACTTGAGAGAGAAACGTCGGCGGCGGCTGGCGTTCTTTTTTTTACGCTCAGAGCCACAGAGAGGGCACAGGATGGCGGCAGCGTGGCGAGCCGGGAAAGTATGCCTAAACGAAAGAAACCCCCCAGAAGCCGGGGCAAATCGGCATTTCTGAGGGCTTTCTGTTTGGAGTTGAGCGGTGGTCGAGCCTCGGAAGTTACAGCAGCGAACCCATGAGGGCGGCGACCACGCCCCTACAACGACAGTATAGCAGAGAGTGGCAGCAAAGGCAATACTGCGGGGCGTTATAACGAAGCGTTAAAGCGTTATAAATCTAACGGCGAACAACGAAAACCAAGGGTTTTTGCGGTGAGCGGCGGCGTGATCGGCGGCGGCGTGGCGTTACAAGGGCGTTACAACCTCGGCGGCGGGCATGGCAAACAACCCCTCAAACTGGGGCAAAATCGGCGGAGAGCAATCGGACATTTTCGGGAAAAGCTGTCCGTTGTGTCCGATTGCAGGAAACAACGGGGTTTTTGGCGTTGTTGCAGCCTTATCGCCCGCCTTTCTTGCTTGCCTTCAAACGGACAAAAAAAGATTAAGTTTTTAATCATAAAGGACAAAAAATCAAGAGGTTTCGTGGCGGGCTTTTTGCTCATCATCGGAGCCGCTTTTTTGCTGCTCGTTTTCGCTTTTGTATGTTGAGAAGATAGACCCTTTTTTCTCCTCAACGTGGCGTTGATATTTGAAGTAAATCAGATCAAAAATCTCCTCTTGATGGCGCTCTGGAAGGAGTCGGAACATAGCGACGACATCGGCTTCCATTGCATTAAGTGGACTACCATCACAAGAGAGCCCTTGCTCGTTTTTGTAGTCAGATAAATCGACACCCTTTTTTTCGGGCGAAACATCCAGCTCAAGCAGATAGTCAGCGGATACCTCGAAAATACGGGCGAGTGCAGCAAGAGCATTATAGCCGGGCTTACTCTTATCGGTTTCCCAGTCGCTAACATTGCCCGGAGAGACATTGATCGCCTTTGCGAGTTGACCTTGTGAAAAGCCCTTCTCGGCTCTTAATGTGCGTAAGGTTTTAGAGAACATAAAAACGACCTCCTCAAATATACGGGTAATTGCCCGTAAAAATACTTGACATCACCCGTATATACGTGTATAATGATTTTAGATTAAAAATTAAATCAAAAACAGCATACCACAAGCGAGGCAAAAAAGAAACAAGGAAGACGGAAAGAGAGGTCGAGAATGAAGCACGGAAAGAAACCGACCAGAGCCCAGAAGATCCGGCTGGGGCAAGCGGGACTAAACCCGGAGAACTGGCTTGTCATTCGGCAGAAGCCGGACGGAGAGATGGTCGTCATCCACAAGCGCAGCGAGCGAGTGAGAGTTGTTCCCATGGGGACGGCGACCAGCAAGAAGCTCGGCTAAACTTTGAAACGCCGGAGATCCGGCAGAAACGAAAGGAAGGTACAGCAGATGAGAAAAATCAAGAAGATCAACGGCTATCTGGTCGTCAAGTTTGACGCTCGTGAGATCCGGGAGTGGGAGGGCACGGCCCTCGGCGAATATGGCGTTATCGACGCCGAGCTCTATACCGGGCATCTCGAGATCGACCGCTCTGCCATGGAGTACGACGGAGCGGAGACTTTGGAGGAGGCCGTAGAGCTGGCTCGTGGCCTTGAGTCCGAAGAGGACACGCCCACCTTCACCGTGACCAAGGAGACGGATAGCAGCTTCACCGAGGATGAGGTCGAGCCGCAGCTTATGCTCTCCGGCTGGGCGGCACAGCTCAAGGCACAGGTAGTGAGCAGCCACTACCCGGACATCGACCCACGCACGGCGGCGCATGAGCTTTACGGCTTCAAGGTCGCCTTCGAGCAGCTCGGCCTCATTGAGCAAGCCGAGTGCTTTGTCTCCCCGACTCACTTCGAGGAGCCGCCCAAGGATAACTTCCGGCATCAGCCGGACGGCGTCCCAACGACCGGACTCTTCACTCTGGGCATGAAACTCCTTGAAGATTGCCCGAAGAATGACTGCATCATTTACCGAAACATCTTCAAGACCTGTCTCGAACTGGACGAGCAGATCGACCGAGTGACGGGGCGGGCCCGAGAGGTTTTGAATAGTGAGCTCCGCCGAGAGGTTTATGAGCTTTGGGAGATGTTATCGGAGAACTACGCCGTCGGTGAGTACCGGAAGGAGCGACGGCGACGGAAGGCCGAAGAGGAAGGAAAGGGGGCGAGGGCATGACTGGGATAGAGTTCCTCAAAGCCCCGGACACTACGGCAGGGGAGCTTGCGGACATCATCTCTGCACCGTGCCCCCCGGTAATACCCAGCGAGTGCGATCGGCTCTCGTGCCGTGAGTGCTGGCTTGCGTGGCTTAATACGGGAGAACCGCCGCAAAAAAAGAAGCCGTCCGACAAACGAACGGCTTCGGACGAGGATGGGCTCCACCCCAACCTCGTCGAGCTCTACACTCGCCATTTCCGCAAGGAGCATATGGTAGCGGAACGACTTAGAGAACTTCTTCCTCAAGACTCTTTCTCGCGGAAACGAGAGCTTGACAACGCTGATTGATTACCTCGCCGAGTTCTACGGAACCAACAACCTCTTTCTCTACAAGAAGATCAATCAGAGCAGCAAGGACTGGATCGTTTACAAGACGACTGCGAAACTCCTCGTTTGCGAAATTGTTGTCAGTTTTAATCCACTCATACACAGAGAACACCTCCCTTCCGTTTTTGGATTACACCTCCATTATACGGCGAGCGGAGAAAGAAAGGAAGTGCATCTAAATGAATAAGCCCAATCCGCTGTTCGAGTATCTCAAGTTACGCCGGGAAACGGTGGCCTATGTGGAGGAACTCAAGAAGGAAGCCCAGCGAACAAAATGCGCCGTGGGGCAGACGAAGAACCCGTTCAAGGCCGTCCCCGGACTTGAGACCGAGTTTGAGAAGGCCGTGAAAACGATCCGTTACTGCGACAACATTCTCAACGAAATTGAGAAAAACCGAGAGCGGAAGCTCCGCCTCCGCCGAGCGGCGTACTTCCTCGAAGAAACCGTCGTCGCACTGGTGGCACTGGTCATGTGTGTCGGGCTGATCGGGGCGGTCTGTTTCGGACTGAGCTTCATCTTCGCCGTGATCGGTATTCCGCTCTGGGCCGTCCTGCTGGCGCTGGCGGCTGGCTCGCTGCTTGCCGTCGGATGGAGTTGGAAGTAAATCTAAGACCCAGTAAACAGAAAGGAGGACGCAATGAAAAGCAGCAAAGGCAAGCTCACCAAGTTCGGCAAGCTGGTCGTGAAGGCGCTGACTGACCAAGACATGACAAAGACCCAGCTCGCCGCCGAGATCGGAACCTCTCCGCAATATCTGAGCTACATCCTCTACGGTGTCCGCTCCGGCGAGAAGTACCTCCCGCTGATCGTTGCGACCCTCAACCTTGACCCGAACAAGGTCGAGAAGGCAATCGCAGCATAACAGCAGAAGGGAGGGACAGAGGTGCCGGAAGTATATATCACGCTGGAAGAGGCGGCGGAGCTTGAGGGTATCGCATACGCAACCTTGCAAAAACGAGTTAAGCGCAATCCGTCGGCGTTCCGCACCAAGACGCAGCCTCGACCGGGCGGAGGAAAAGAGCAAGTGCTGGTGTCTGTTTCCTCTCTGTCCGCAAAGGCAAGGAAGCAGCACAAGGCAGCGCAGAAAGTAGATGGGAGGGATGCCGTCATAGACAAGAGAACAGAGTCCGCTCCGTGGTACACCGAAGCAGACCTCAATGAGTTCATTGAGGGACACAGCAAGCAATACTACGAAGCGATCGAGCTGGCCCGGAAGGTTCAGAGCTTCATCGACTACGAGGGAGCGGAGAAGACGGCATACGCCGACCGCTACGCTTTGGGGCTGGGGATCAGCACCCCGACGCTCTACCGATACGTCAAGGCAGTCCTTGAGGCGTCGGCGTGGGCGCTCAAGCTGGAAAAGGAGGACGGGCAGAGCCGGGACTACTTCCGGGCGCTGGCGCTATGCCGGAAGCCCAAGGAGAAGGCGACCTTCCCGAGCCTCACCGACGAGCAGAAGGCCGTCATTGAAAACATATGGTTCGATAAGAGTTTCTCGGCGAACCTCGGCACGATCGAGATGCTCTTTGAAAAGTTTGAGGAGGTGGCGGAGCCGAGAGGCTGGGAGAACTACCCCGGCATTAAGACCGTCGCCCGGTACATCAAGCACCTTATGGCGAGCCGGGGCGCAGAGTCCGCCCGCTACCTCGCCGCCAACGGGAGCCGGGAATGGAAGAACAGGAAGATGCTCAAGGCCAAGCGAGACGCCACCTCTCTTGAGGTCATGGAGTACGTTGTGGGCGACGAGCACACCTTCGACTTTTGGGTTCAAGTCACGCTCCCCAACGGCAAGATCAAGGCTGTTCGCCCGAAGCTGGTCGCATGGCTGGACATGAAGAGCCGAGCGATCGTCGGCGACGTCGCTTGTATCGACGCCAACAGTCAGACCTTAAAAGAGTCGCTGGTCAAGATGATTTACAGCGAGCCCGGAGGAGTCCCGAAGATCATCCACATCGACAACGGCAAGGACTACACCGGGAAGACCATGACCGGACAGAACCGCAAGCAGCGGAAGATCGACTTCGAGTTCGACTCCGAGACGGTGGGCTTTTACCAGAGCATCGGCGTCCAAGAAGTCGGACGGTCGCTCCCCTATCAGCCGTGGGACAAGCCGATCGAGCGCTTTTTTAAGACGGTTTGCGACAAGTTCTCCCGCTGGTTCGAGTCCTACACCGGAACCCTCACGGGCTCCAAGACCTACGCCAAGCGGCAAAAGGATGTTGACAAGATGCTCGAGCGTGGGGAACTGCTCACGATGGAGGAGTTCTTCGAGGTGTGGACGGAGTGGAAAGAAACGAAGTATCACACCAGAGAACACCGGGGGCTCAAGGACGCCGGGGAGAAGTGGGTCACACCGATTGATATGTTTGAGAACGGCCCCCGCTATGAGAAGGCAGCTCCGCCCCGTGAGTATGCGGCGACGCTGCTCATGAAGGCAGACCTCGCCCTCGTCCGCAATCAAGGTATACAGAAGTTCGGCACTCTCTACACGGACTACGAGCTTTGTCACTACGTCGGCAAGAAGGTCGGCATAAAGTGGGACATCGACGACGTCACAAAGCTCTACGTCTACGACGAGAACGGTCGAAAGATCTGCGAGGCCGTCTCCGCCGAGCTCTTGCAGTTCGGCCCGCATTGCTCACAGGCGGCACTTGAAAAGCACCTACGCAATCAAAAGCGGCAGGAGAAGGAGATGCGGGAGATCCTCGACAGCATGACGAGACCGTTCGAGGAACGGCTCGAAGAGGGTAGAAGGGCATCGGATGCCGTGGGCAAAATCGACCTCACTATCAAGGCGTCGAGGAGTCAGAAGATCGTTACCCTCCCGACCGACAAAGAGTTTCGGCAGGAGATGGCAGCATCGCCAAGGAAGAAGGCGGGGGCTGGGGACGAATACCTCGCCAAGAAAGCAGATACCGCACTCGCTCGCTTGCGGGCGATCAACGAATAAGGAGGAAACATTATGGAAGGAACAGCAGAAAGAACCGTCAACATTTACACCAATCCGGGCAAGACCCTTGCCGAGAAAATCAACGACCACCTCGCCCTCACAAAGCAGTCTATCGCAGGGCTGGCGAAGGATGTCAACTATTCCCGTACCGCCGTCTCCCGTTATCTCTCGGGCAAGTATGACAGCAATGCGACCGGCCTCGAGGAGAAGCTCGCCGAGTGGTACGCTCAGAGCACGGGCGACGCCGTGAAGATGCCGGAGGGCGCTAAGGGGCGGACGCCCCGCCGCCCCCAGTTTCTTGAGAGCCGGGACGCTACCGCCGTCCTCGGCGTATGTCAGAGCTGTCAAGAGTACATCGGTCTCGGCATTGTGGTCGGGCGCTCCGGATACGGCAAGACCCACACCCTCAAGCAGTACGCCAAGCTCTCAAAGGTAGCCTATATCGAGTGCGACGACACCATGAGCAGCCGGGATCTTGTGGAGGCTATTGAACGGAGCCTCGGGCTCCCCAGCGGCTACGGCACGATCTGGAAGAGGGTCAACGGCATCCGGGAGTTTTGCAACACAAATAAGGGCTATCTCATCATCATCGACGAGGCTGACAAGCTGGTCAGCAAATACACCCAGAAGAAAATGGAGATCCTCCGGGCAATCTACGACCAGAGTGACGTCGGCATCGTGATTGCCGGAGAGCCGAAGTTGGAAGCCCAGATCAAGAGCTATCTCGTCCGCATGGCGAACCGGGTAGACTTCTACGCCTCCCTTCGTGGCCTGTCTCAGAACGAGGTCGAAGAGTACCTCTCCGGCTACGAGGTGGAGCCGGAGGCGATGGCGGAAATCAAAGCTCGGGCTTGCAATCTGCAAACCGGATGCTTCCGCCTCCTTGACCGCACCCTCTCGAATGTCTTCCGCATCCTTGAGGAGAGCGGCAGCTACCGGATCACCCTCAAGACCATTGAGCAAGCGTCCTCTATGATGATGCTGTAGAAGGAGGCGGAGACAATGAAAATGAGAAAGCAGCGGTGCATGGGCCTTGTGCTCGTGCTCCTGTCCCTGCTGGTGGTGAAGATGGCATCTACAGGCACGACGCCGGAGGACAGCGACGCAACCGTCGCCGTGCTGCTGGGCCCGCTGGGTATCTATATGATGGTCACAAAGCAATATATCCTTTACGACGGCGAGGAGGCAAACTCCGAGCCCAACACGGAAGAAGAACAGAAAGGAGTCAAACAATGGCAAGAAAGAGAATTACAGAGACCCCGGCGATCAAGAACTGGGAGGAGGTTGACGCAGCACTCCGGGAGATTGCCGAGGCAGAGCTCGCACTGGGAGACATTGAGGCGGAACTGAACCGTCAGATCATCGGGGCGAAGAAGGTCGCCGAGCAGGAGAGCAAACCCTACGCTGACCGCAGCTCTAAGCTTGAGAGAGACGTCAAGGAGTTCGTCACCGACCACCGTGACGAGCTGGGCAAAGCCAAGAGCCGGAGCCTCAACTTCGGCGAGGTGGGCTTCCGCCTCTCTACGACGATCTCCGTGCCGAAGGCAAAGGAGAAGGTCGCCGAGATCGTCCGCCGTCTCAAGGCAAGACAGATGACGGACTGCATTATCGTCAAGGAGAAGATCAGCAAGGATGCTCTCCGCAAATACGGCGAGGACACGGTCAACGCCGTCGGCGCTACATGGAAACAGAAGGACACCTTCGGCTACGAGGTATTCAAGGACAAGGTTGAGCGCACCAGCTCCCCCGGCCTTTAAGGAGGCCGGGGCGTGAAAGTAGACATCTTCACCACGAGCAATAGGTATCGGATCATTTATGCCGATCCTCCGTGGAGGTTCGGCAGCAAGGAGCCCACCGGAAAGCGGGGGGGGGACTGATTACAAGCCCCTTGAAACGGTCTATCCGACCGTACCAACCCGCACCATGAAGGAGTGGGATGTCGGGTGGATTGCGGCAGAAGACGCCGCCCTCTTCATGTGGGCGACCGACGCCCACATCGAGGACGCCCTCGAGCTCTTTGAGGCGTGGGGCTTCCGGTATGTGACTGTCGCCTTCGTCTGGTCGAAGAAGACCATCAACGGAAAGAATGTCCAAAACCTCGCCCCGTGGACGCTCAAGAACTGCGAGCTTTGTCTCTTCGGGACACGGGGGAGGATGGCACAGTATAAACAGAAGAACAATGTCCCGCAGCTTGTGGAGGCCGTGAGAGGCCGACACAGCGAAAAGCCCGAGGAGGTACAGCGGCGCATTGAGCAACTCTTCGGGGACATTCCTCGGATTGAGCTCTTTGCCCGCCGCTACGCTCCGGGCTGGGATTGCTGGGGAAATGAGGTGTAAGGAATGGCAGCAAGAAACACGGGAGGCAGGAAACCCGCCTCCATTCGGACGCTCTGGGCAATCGCAAAGTCGCCGGAGCTGGGACTCACGGACGAAGACCTTCACGCCGTCGTCTATCGTGAGACGGGCAAGGAGAGCATGAAGAAGCTCTCGCAGGGCGAGATCAACACCGTTGCCCGAGTCCTCCAAAATATGAAGGACGGCGTGGAGCGTGACACGAAGGCGAAGCGGATCGACGAGGGCGGCAACGCCCAGACCGAAAAGCAGCGCCGCAAGATCTACGCCCTATGCGACGAACTGGGATGGAACAACGACCCTCGCCGACTGGCTGGCTTTGTCAAGAGAGTTACACAGGTTGACCGGGTAGAATGGCTTACCATCGCCCAGTGCAATAAGGTCATTGAGGGGCTCAAGGGCATCCTCGCACGGCAGCGCAAGAAGGAGGTAGTGAGTAATGGCAGCGAAGAAAAAGCGGCTCACGCAGCGGGAAAAGGCCGAGAGAGCACGGATCAAGAAGAAGCTCCAAGAAGACGGCGTTCTTCCGCCGGACAAGCCGAGGCTCAACCGCAAGAAGTTCGCCCGTGAGGTTCTTGCGGAGTTCGGGGCTATGGACGCATACAGCGCCGACCTTTATCTTCGCCAAGCGATCGGCTGCATGGTGTCGCCCGATATGAACAGAGTCACAGAGGAGGAGGTCGGCGTCCTCAAGCTCCTCAAAATAGCAGTCGAGAGCGAGAGGTTTTCAAAAGCACTCGAAGCGGAAGGGCGCAGTCAGTACACGATAGGAGAGTACGCCGAAAAAGTTATTCTCCCGATTTTGAAATTATAGGAGGTTTAGAACAATGGACAACAAAAATGAGAAAACTATCACGCAGGAAGTCAACACCGCCCCGGTACAGGAGCCGGAGCTGAACGAAGTTGACGGAGATCCGATCTTCCATGCAGACGAGGAGGAGGGCGACGACAATGAGTAAAGTCAAGATTTGCATTGATGCCGGACACGTCGGCAGCAACTACAATCAGAGCCCTGTCGTGAAGACCTACTTCGAGAGTGAAGCGATGTGGAAGCTCCACCTCCTGCTCAAAGCGGAGCTCAAGAAGAAGGGCTTCGAGGTCATCACCACCAGAGCAAAGCAAGAGAAAGACCTCGGCGTCTACCAGCGAGGCACAGCGGCGAAGGGGTGCGATGTGTTCCTATCTTTGCACTCGAACGCTTGCGGCACGGAGAGCGTTGACTATCCGGTTGTTTATCGAGCCTATGACAATCTCAACAAGGTCAACGACCTCGCCCTCGCTATCGCAAAGAAGATCGGGCAGCTCATAGGTACGGAACAGACGGGAAAAACTGCCATTCGGAAGAATGACAGCGGCGGCGAATACTACGGCGTTATGAGAGGAGCTCGAGCCGTGGGCGTCCCGCTGTATATGCTAATTGAGCACAGCTTCCACACCAACAAGAAAGCGACGCTCTGGCTCTCCAAGGAGGAAAACCTCAAGCGTCTCGCCGTTGCCGAGGCCGAGCTGCTGGCGGCGCACTTCAAGATGGAGGCAAAGCCGGAAAGCAAGGAGGAGGGCAAGGTGGAAATTATGGGCACGGCAGAGGCTACGGCGGCACAGATGGCCCTCTATTGCCGCAGCAAGAACGCCGCTCCGAAGCTGACGAGCTGCACCCTTGAGGAACTGGCACAGATGTTTCTTGAGGAAGGCAAGGCCGAGGGCATCCGTGGAGACATTGCGTTCGCCCAGAGCCTCAAGGAGACGGGCTTTTTCAAGTATGGCGGCATCGTGCTCCCGTCGCAGAACAACTACGCCGGGATCGGCGCTCTCAATGGAAACGGCAAAGGTGAGGCCGCAACCTTCCCGACTCCTCGCATCGGCGTCCGGGCACAGATCCAGCACCTCAAGGCATACGCATCGAAGAAAGCTCTTGTCAATCCTTGTGTAGACCCTCGTTTTCATCTCGTGACCCGAGGCTCCGCCCCTTATGTGGAGTGGCTGGGCGCAGAGGATAATCCCGACGGGAAAGGCTGGGCCGTACCGGGCAAGGGCTACGGTAAGAGCCTCCTTGAACTGCTGGATGCTATCAAGGGCACAAAGCCCCCTCAGAAGCCGCAGGAGCTGCCCGAAGAGAAACCAGAGGACAATATTCCAAAGTGGCAGAAAGAAGGCTTTAACGCTCTTGTAGAGGCTGGCATCATCAACACGCCGGAATACTGGGAGAAGAAACTCACGCAGCCGATCACGGTCGGCGAGGCGTTGGGCATTATCGGGAGAGTTTACGGTATGCTCGACAAATAATCAAAGGAGGGCGTAAGGATGGACAACCTTGTAAAAGGGTTAAAGATCGAGATGCTCCCCGAGAACTACAGAGCAATCGCCGAAGCTATCGGGACAGAAAACTTTGTTAAGCTGGCGGAAGTTGTCGGTGGTGCGACGCTGTATATACCAAAGCCGGAGAGCCTCGTTCGACCAGTCCGAGACGCCCAGATCAAAGAAGAGTTCAATGGGTATAATCACATGGAGCTCTCCAAGAAATACGGCGTCACGGAGCGATGGGTTCGGCAGCTTTGCGGAGCCGGAAGGCTTGAGGGACAATTAGAACTTTTCGATCTTTTCGACCAAGAAGAAGATAACTAAATAAGCGGTTTTTCTCAGAAGTGCTACATATATTAACTTCTTTGAAAATGCCTTACCATAAGAGTATGAGCTACTGCTCATGCTCTTATTTTTTTACCAGAAGGAGGACGACAAAATGGAAAGTATTCAGACAATGGCGAGTGAGCTGCTGGTGAACCTTGCGCTCGGAGTTCTCACCCTGCTCGGGGCTTATGCGATGTACTACATCCGCATCGGCGTCAGCATGGCGAAGATGAAGACGGCGGCGATCAAGGACGAAGCGGCCCGCAAGCTACTCAACGACGCCCTTGACGATGTCGAGAGTCTTGCGACGGTATCCGTGTCCGCAATGGAACAGACCACGGCGAAGGCACTCAGAGACGCAGTCAAAGCCGGAACAGTTGACCGTGAGGAGCTGCTCAAGCTGGGAAAGGAAGTTTTTGAGGACGTTAAGAAGTCCGTTACCCCGGAGGCTCAGAGGGTTATCACGGAGAACCTCGGCAGCTTTGACGACTACCTCATCAAGTGTATTGAGGACGCTGTTCGCAAGGTGAAGCAGGAAGACCCTTATATCACCCTCGACAGGGAACTGCTTGAGTCCGGCTCTGTTGTAACCGAGTAAGGAGGGATGCTTATGGACGTCACGCAAATTACTACCATCATCGGGGCCTCGGCCTCTTTGCTCTGTACCCTCGTCGTGGGAGCGCTGACGTTCTTCATCAAGAAGACGCTCACCACGCTCGAGGAGGCCGACAAGAAAAACGCAACACAGATCGAGAAGGTGGAGGAGAAGCTCAACGACCTCAAAGCCGACCTCCCCCTTCTCTATGTCACAAGGGAAGATTACATCCGCATCATGAACCGAGTTGAAGACAAGCTCGACCAGCTTCTCTATGGTGCGGGCAAAGGGAAGGAGGAATAAACAGCTATGGCTTTTATGGACGAAGCACAGGAGCAGGAAGTCGGTAAGAACAAGGCAATTCGGGGCTATATCATCCGGGCCCTCGCAAAAGGCAATCAGAACGCCCTACTTGTGCGTCAGATCACGAACGCACTCGTTGGCGACGGCCTTATCCTTTCCCCCGACATCTCGAAGCACCTCGAGTATTTGGAGGAGGCGGGCTATATTGCCTTCACCGGGCGCACGGCAAACGCCTATAACGCCTACCGCCGAGACGCCGTTATCAAGTTGACGAGGAAGGGCGTCGATCTGGTGGAGGGCACGATCGACGACCCCGGCGTCGATGTCTAAGGGCGAACGCCGCCGGACTCGGGTGAGTTCCACGGTCGATAAGCTCCCGGATGATATTAAGGCGCAGCTCGACCTAAAGCTCACTGACACGGCGAACACCTACGAGGAGCTCGCCCTCTGGCTCAAGGAAGAGGGGCACACCATCAGCAAGAGCGCAATCGGGCGCTATGCTATCCGATCCAATCAAGCGGCCCAGCGTGTCGCTGAAACCTTGCAGCGGACGCAAGCGATCGCCCAAGCGGTCGAGTCCCACCCGGATCTCGACTACACAAAGGCGGCGTCTATGGTGCTCATGGATGGCCTTATGCAGCGAGTGAGCACGGCAGAGGACGACTTTGCCGAGATGCCGCTGGATAAGGCAGGGCGACTCATTGCGAGTCTGGCCCGCAACGCCACCTATGAGAAACGAGTCCGGCAGGACATGAAGAAGAAAGCGGAGCTCGCCTTCGATCAGATGGAAGTTGAGCTCATGGCAGCAATTAAGCAGCACCCAGAACTCACCGAGGAACTCCGTGACGTTCTGGCTCGTGCAAGGGAGAAGGTGGTCACAGATGGCGAAGATTGACCTTGAGGACTACCTTGAGAAGCTGGACGAACCGGAAGACCGTGAAGCGGTGGCGAACCGTGAGTATCAGCGGCAGATCTTCGAGCAGTATGTCACCAGCGGCGACAACTTCCCCGAACGTCGGGCACAGCTCCTCCGGGACTACAAGACCGGGAAAGAGCTGACCGGGCCGAAGGGGTTACGCCGGAAGCTCGGAGCGATCGACCTCGAATACTTCGGCAGGGCCTACCTTGCTCACTACTTCGTGAGAAAGTCTCCGGCTTTTCACGGCGAACTTGATCGGATATGGAGAGAGGGCGTCATGAAGGGGCTCGACCCAACGGAGTCGGCGAAGGAGATCAACCGGGCGGACGGATGCCGCAGAGCAATCGAAGCGCCCCGTGGTCATGCCAAGAGTACGACCTTCACCTTCAAGGACGATCTTCACGCCGCAGTATACGCCTATAAGCATTACATTCTCATTCTCTCTGATAGCTCCGAACAGGCCGAGGGCTTCCTCGCAGATCTGAAAACAGAGCTTGAAGAGAACGCTGCCTTGAAGGAAGACTTCGGGGAACTCGAGGGCAAGGTTTGGAAAGCATCGGTCATACTCCTCTCAAACGGAGTGAAAATCGAAGCGATCGGCTCCGGCAAGAAAATCCGTGGACGTCGTCACAAGCAATGGCGTCCCGATCTCATCGTCTGCGACGACCTCGAAAATGACGAGAACGTCAACACTCCAGACCAGCGGAAGAAGCTGAGAAACTGGTATTACAAGGCGGTCTCAAAGTGCGGCGATACCTACACCGACATCGTGTATATTGGGACGCTGCTTCACTTCGACGCTCTGCTTGCCAACGTCGCCAAGAACCCAAGCTATAAAACTTCGGTTTATCGTGGCGTTATCAGCTTCGCCGAGAACGTGGGGCTCTGGGACGCATGGGAGAGGATCTTCACCGATCTCGCCAACGACGCACGGCAGGAAGACGCCGAGGAGTTCTTCAAAGCAAACCGAGAGGAAATGTTAGAAGGAACCGCCGTTCTCTGGGAAGAGAAGCTCTCCTACTATGATCTCATGGTTATCCGCATATCCGAGGGCGAGGCGAGCTTTAACAGTGAGATACAAAACGATCCAATCGACCCGGAGAGCTGCACCTTTCAAGAGGAATGGTTCGACTTCTACGATGACGACGGAAAGACGATCCCGGACTTCTCCGACCCTCGTTTCATGTTCTTTGGTGCAAATGACCCGTCTCTCGGCAAGAATAAAAAGTCGGACACGAGCTCCATTTTCGCAGTAGCCAAGGACACGAAGACGGGCTTCCTCTATGTCCTCATTGCAGATGTCGAAAAGCGCAAGCCGGACAAAATAATTGAGGATGCGCTGGAAGCGAGTCGCCGCCTCAAAAGGGACTACAAGCGACCCTATTATCAGTTCGGCGTCGAAACGGTGCAGTTCCAATATTACTTTGCGGAGATCATGCGGCAGCGCTCGGCAGAGGCGGGCGAGTACCTTCCAATCGTTGAGATCAACTCGACCCAGAACAAGGACGCCCGCATTCAGAGCTTGCAGCCCTTTGTAAAAAATGGCTACATCAAGTTCTCGAAGAAGCACAAGACACTTTATAAGCAGATGACCGAGTACCCGATGGGCAAGAATGACGACGCCCCGGACGGTCTGCAAATGGCGGTGAAGCTGGCTCTTGACTGTAAGATCGGCAGGAAGACAGAATACCGCTCCGTTATAGCCCGAGCCCTCGACTTCAAGAGGGGGGCGTTCTAAGGAGGTGAGGCGTATCAGTCTCCAAGAAAATACCATCATCCACGGCGACAGTCTTTCAGTGCTCCGGCAGATGGAAAGCGAGAGTGTGGATGCGGTTATCACCGATCCGCCCTATGGTATTGACTACCACAGCAAAAGGACGGGAGCGTCCATCAAGAACGACAAGAGCCCTTTTATTTGGTTCTTGTATGATGCCTTCCGAGTGCTTAAACAAGGAGGAACTCTTATTTGTTTTACTCGGTGGGATGTAGAACAGACCTTTATTGATGCGATGAAGTTGGCGGGCTTTCGTGTCAAAAGTGAGGTAATCTGGGATAAGGTTATGCACGGGATGGGGGATTGCAAGGCGCAGTTTGCTCCAACACACGAGAACGCAGTCTTCGCCATTAAAGGGAAATACAGTTTTCCCGGTCACAGACCGAAGGATGTGGTTTCTATCCACAAGCTGAGTTGTTCGCAAATGATACATCCGACCGAGAAGCCTGTGGGACTTATGGCGCACCTTATCACATCTGTTACAAAACCGGGAGATCTTATTTTAGATCCATTTGCAGGATCTGGCTCGACCCTCGTTGCAGCCAAGAAGACAGGGCGGCGATTTATCGGCATTGAGCTCGACGATGAACATTATCAAAAGGCAGCTCGCCGTATTGAGGAGGTGGGCGTATGAGCCGGAAAAAGAAGAAGCAATATCAGACCCAGCAGACTACGCCACTCTGTCGCCCGAAGGTCGAAGAGATTGCCGTCGCTCAAGTGACGGACAAGTACAGCGAGTACCCGAGCAACGGACTCACGCCCGTCAAGCTGGCGGAGATCTTCCGAGAGGCAGACTCCGGCGATGTGCTGCGACAGATGGAGCTATTTGAAGAGCTGGAAGAAAAAGACCCACATCTCTTCTCGCAGCTTCAAACTCGCAAGAACGCCGTCACGGGGCTTGATTTTGAGATCATCCCCTTTGACAGCGACGACTCACGGGACAAGGAGATCGCCGAGTTTGTGGAAAGTCAGCTCGGCGGCCTTGAGAACATTGAGGACATTATGATCGACCTGCTGGACGCAATCGGCAAGGGCTTCGCAGTCTCAGAAATCATGTGGGGGTACGACGAGGGTCATGTGGTCGTCGAGGATATTCGTTCCCGACATCAGAAGCGTTTCTTCTGGGACTCGCTGGACGACTCCTTCAAGGTTCGGACAGAGGCAGCACCCGAGGGCATCCTGCTCCCGGACAGCAAATTTATCGTACACAGATACAAAGCCCGAAGCGGTCATCCGTCGAGAGCTGGCGTCCTTCGTGTCGTGGCGTGGATGTACCTCTTCAAGAACTATGACCTAAAAGACTGGGTCGCCTTCGCCGAGGTCTACGGTATGCCGCTCCGTCTCGGCAAGTATCAGCCGGGAGCGAGTGAGGATGACAAGCTCGCCCTCATGCAAGCCCTCATTCAGATCGGCGCAGACGCAGCAGGAATTATACCGGACGGCACGACGATCGAGTTCATCACCACGGAGAAGGCTTCCAGCACGGACTTGTATGAGCGGCTCGCTCGCTACTGCGACGAGCAGATCTCGAAGGCAATCCTCGGACAGACCCTCACCTCGGACTCTGGCGGCGGCAGTTATGCACAGAGCAAGACCCACAACGAAGTCCGGCACGACCTAACCGTCGCAGACTGTAAGGCCCTCGCCTCTACCTTGCGGCGTGATCTCATCCGTCCGCTGGTCATCTTCAATTTTGGAGAGGATAAGCGCATCCCTTACCTTCGCTTTGACTGCGAGGAGTCGGGAGACCTTGAACAGACAGCGAACATTCTCGGGACACTGATCAAAGAGGTCGGCCTAAAAGTGCCGACATCGTACATCTACAAGAAATTCTCTATCCCGAAACCAGAAGGCGACGAGGAGATCGCAGCTCCGGCAGCGCCGCCGATGGGCTTGCCCTTTAAGGCAGACACCCCGGCGCAGCTCGTACTCAAAGGCGAGCAGCAAGCCGACCACGGAACGCAGGAACGCATTGACCGCATGGCAGATGCAGCCGTCAAGCAAGGAGCTGGCGTCTTCAAGAAAGCCTTTGCTCCGGTTCTCAAGTTAGTTGAGAAAGCCGAGAGCCTTGAACAGCTCCGGGAAATGATGGAGGACGACAAGGCAGTCGCCGAGCTCTATGCTTCGATGGATGTGTCGGAGGCGGAGGAACTGCTTCAAAAGGTTATGCTTTACGCAGACCTTGAGGGGCGGGTGAATGGTCAATGATAGACGTTGAGGCTCTGCTTGCACGGAAAGACATAACCTTCGAGGAGGCCGTGGACTACTTCAAAGAGCGTGTCCCTGTCACAGCCTCGCAGTTCTACAAAATAGCGGAGGAGTACCGATCTCTCGCCTTTACCGTCAGCGGCTACGCCTCGGTGCAGATCCTTAAGCGGTTCTATGAAGAAATTCTTGCGGCGCTGGAAGAGGGAAACACCCTTCAAGAGTTCCGGGCGAATATGAACGACTTCTTAGAAACGGAAGGGTACGAGGGTATAACGCCGCTGCAAGCGGATAACATCTTTCGCACCAACATACAGACGGCCTACAATGTCGGGCACTATGAGCAGATGTCAGATCCCGCTGTCAAGGAGCTCCGCCCCTACTGGGAATACGACGCAGTACAGGACACGCACACCCGGCGCAGTCATCTCGCAATGGATGGAAGGGTATTCCCCGCTGACTCCCCTGTCTGGGACACATGGTTCCCGCCTAACGGGTTTAGATGCCGCTGCACAGTACGCAGCCTATCGAAACGACAAGTCGAGCAGCGGGGGTTAAAGGTCGAAACGGAAGTTCCGAGATCGGCGACACTCGCCGATGGGCGCTTTGTGAGTATCATGCCTGTCTCCATGTTTAATACCAACCCGGCGAAAGTGAGGTTCAAGCCGAACCTTGAAGGCTACCCCGAGCCTCTCCGCAGGGCGTACGAAAAGAGGCAAAAGGCAAAATAACGCCACAAGCCCCGCAGAAGCCCTTAGAACGACGCAACGCCTCGGGAGTGTAATTCTTCGGGGCGAAGATATAGGGGGGCGTTATCACGCAGATTAACGCCGTTACAGGGCAAATCAAAAGCACACGGAAGGAGGACAACGCAAAATGAAGGGTTTTTACATCCTAAAGGGGGGCGAGGTCGATGTAGGAGAGGCCCCGGAGGTTATCTCCATTCTTCCACTCGGGCACGTTAAGAGCTCGAAGGGAGAGTTCGAGGTTGACGCAGAAAGTCTTGAGGCTATGAAGCAAGGGATCGCCCAACGTGGCGTCGATCTGGTGGTCGATTATGAACACCAGACGCTCAAGGGAGTACAGGCTCCCGCTGCTGGCTGGGTCAAAGCGCTCAGAATGGGCGACGGCTGCATCGAAGCCCTTGTCGAATGGACGGAAACGGCGGCGAAATATCTTAAGAACAAAGAATACCGATACCTCTCCCCGGTCATTACCGTCCGCAAGTCGGACGGCAAGGCGACGGGCCTGCACTCGCTGGCTCTCACCAACACCCCGGCGATCGAGGGCATGACCCCGATCGTCAACTCTGATAACTACAACGAAGGAGGACAACACAACATGAACGAATTTTTGAAGAAGCTCGCCGAACTGCTGGGCCTCGGAGAAGACGCCACCGAAGCGGATGTCGAGGCGGCGCTCAAGGCTTGCACGGAGGAAAACAAGAGCCTCAAGGATAAGGCGGCACAACTGCCCGAAGCGGACAAGATCGTCGCAAACAAGGCGGTCTGTGAGCTGCTGGGTCTCAAGGCGGGAGCTCCGGCTGACGATGTGAGTGCTAAGATCATGGAGCTCAAGAGCGGAAACATTGACGGCGTCAATGTGCTCGCCGAGCTCAAGGAGCTCAAGCGCAAGAACGCTGAGAGAGATGCCACCGACGCCGTTGAGCTGGCGCTCAAGGGCGGCAAGATTACCCCGGCACAGAAGGGATGGGCGAAGGAGTACGCTCTGGACAACCCGGAGGGCTTCAAGTCCTTTGTGGAGAAAGCTCCGCAGATCGTTCCTCTGTCCGAAGTGGCGGGCGATAGTGTGGCACTCAAGAGCGACAAAATCGACGATGCGACTTTGCTCGTATGCAAGCAGCTCGGCTTATCCGCCGAGGATGTCGAGAAGTACGGAAAGGAGTAAATGACAATGGCAGCATTGCAGAAAGAAAGAAACACCGTTGAAATTGCCAACGGTGCGAAGACTCTGTCCCTCCCGGTGAAGGGAGCGATGACCATCTATCAAGGCTCGCTTGTGGCGCTGGACGCCAACGGGTACGCTATCCCGGCAAAGAAAGCCGCAAATATTACGGCGGCAGGTCGTGCCGAGGAAACTGTTCAGAATACCGGATCGGACGGCGAGCTGGTGATTCGTGTTTCCCGTGGCGTGTTCGTCTTTGACAACACGGCGACGGCGGCGAACAAGCTCAAGGCATCCCATGTGCTGACGCCCTGCTACATCGAAGACGACCACACCGTCACAGCTCTTGCGACAGGCTCTTCCGTTGCTGGCCTCGTTGTCCGTGTGGACGATACGGGCGTAGCGGTCGAGATCAATCCGGCTCTCAGTTATCCCGCTGCGACCGCTTAATAAAACATAAGGAGGATTACAAACAATGATTATCAGTTCTCAAAATCTTCGGGCGATCTTCATCGGCTTTAACACCACATTCAACAAAGCCCTTGAAGAGCAGAAGCCCCTTTATGACAGAGTAGCGACGGTCGTGCCGTCTACTACTGACGCCGAAACCTACGCATGGCTCGGCGATATGCCCGGTATGCGTGAGTGGCTGGGCGAGCGTGAGATCAAGAACCTCTCCGGCAGCGACTACACCATCAAGAACAAGGACTTCGAGCTGACCGTGGGCGTTCCCCGCAACGCTATCGAAGACGACAAGATCGGGCTCTATACGCCGTCCGTGCAAATGCTGGGACAGTCCGCAGCGATGCACCCCGACGAGCTGATCTTCGGACTGCTCAAGAAGGGCTTTACGGAGAAATGCTTTGACGGCAAGCCTTTCTTCTCCGCTGACCACGAAATCAAAGAGGGGGAGAAGGTCTCCAACAAGGGCACGGCAAAGTTGACCCTCGACTCCTATATCGCCGCCCGTGCCGCTATGATGTCCCTCACCAACGCCGCCGATCGTGCGCTGGGTATCGTGCCGAACTTGCTCGTTGTGCCTCCCGCACTGGAAGGCGTGGCTCGCAGTATCACTACGGCGGACTTCATCAACGGCAGCACCAACACCATGAAGGGCACAGCGGAGGCGCTGGCCGTGCCGCAGCTTGCGGGCAAAGATGCGGCGTGGTATCTGCTCTGTACTACTCGCCCGATCCGCCCGCTGATCTACCAGCAGCGCCGCAAGGCGAAGTTTGTCGGCAAGACCGCAGAAAACGACGACAATGTCTTCTTTAACAAAGAATACATTTACGGCGTAGACTCTCGAGGGAACGCTGGTTTCGGCTTCTGGCAGATGGCATACGGATCGGATGGCAGCACCGACGCCTAAAGTCGGAACTAACTCTTAGAAGGGAGGGAACGACATGAACTATTGCACAAGACAGGAAGTCCGGGAGATGCTCAAAGATGATGCTATGAACATTGTCATCGGCGACCAGTACATCGAAGACCCGGCAAAGCGAGAGGAGCTGATAGGCCCTATCATTGACGCAGCGGTCGAAGATGCCGAGGGAGAGATCGACGGCTACATCGTCAAGAGGTACAACGTCCCTCTCATTCCTGTCCCGAAGGTGATTAACAAATTCACGAAGGACATAGCGCTCTACAACTTGTACTCTCGCATCGGCATTGATGAGAACGGAGAGGAAAAAAACTACTTGAACCGCTACAACTCGGCGATCAAGTTCCTCGTTCTCGTCACCGAGGGGAAGGTATCTCTCGGAGTACCGAGCGACGACCTGCAGACGGCAGCGTCTACCGGGTTTTCGGTAAAGTCAAACCCTCGCCTTTTCGGGCGGAATAGCTTGAGGGGGATGTGATATGTATAGCATCCGACTTGAGGGAGATACACAAGCAGCTCTCCGAAAGATACGCAGCTTTGCGGAGCTGGACAAAAAGCGCATAAATGCCGCAATCAGCGAGGGAGTCAGAGAGTCCACCATTGAACGGTTCCACACCAGTAAGGGGCCGGATGGGAGACGTTGGGAGACTTCCATACGGGCGGCGACCGAGGGCGGGAAGACGCTCGTGCAAACTGCCCAGCTCCGCAACTCTATCCGATCCAAGTCGGATGCCTCCGGGTTCGCTGTAGGCACGAACGTCAAACACGCAGCGACGCACCAATTCGGCGACGAGCGCACAATCAGAGCCCGGAAAGCGAAGGCTCTACGCTTCCGAGTTGGGGGCAAATGGGTCAGCAAAAAGCAAGTTAGAGTTAGCATCCCCGCCCGTCCCTTCCTCGGCCTATCGGATGACGATCTGGAAGAGATCAAAGGAACGGTCGAAGACTTCGTATCGAGGGAGGTCTAACCCATGTTATATGCAGAAGCAAAAAAATACCTCCTTGACAGGCTCAAGGAGGCAGGGGTTAAGTCAAAGCCACACACGACCCGCAAGTCCCTCGAGCGAAGTCAAGATAGTCACGTTGGGGCGGTTCTGTTTGAGTCCGAGGACATTGCCCGAAACGGCTCGAAAACACGATACAGTGACCAAACAGGAGCGCAGAAAAAGAGGCGCAAGGTTTTTGACCGGAGGATCGCCTTCACTGTGATTATCGGAGACTACACCGAAGATGCCGTCGAGTCCATGTTCGAGAGGTTTCTCTCGGGCATTGGCTCCGGTATCACAGTAGACGGAAACTTCGTCCCGATCGAGGTCGAGGCGGCGGACTGGGTAGACAGCGATGACTCAATCCTAAAAGCGAAGGTCGCCGTGCAAATCAAGATAAGGTTTGATGGCGGCGTTTATAGAGACACAGACTTCGCCAAGGTCTCCGAGCTGGTAGTGGAGTCGATAGATAAAAACTAAGAAAGGAGCCGAACAAATGGCAACTAAAAAGACCAACGCAGCCGAAGCGGAAGGCAGGGCTTCGACCGTGGACACGCCTAAGACCCCGGAACTGCTTGAGATCAACGAGCTCAAGAAAAAGTACAATGTCGGGGCGGCGGTTTTTGCGGGCTTGTGTGCTGCAAACAACTGGAAACCCGGCAGACAGATCGCCGACAGCGACTTCAAGGGGGCGCTTGACGCCTTCCTCGCTGCTCCGGCAGATGGAAAGGGGGATAAAAGACAATGCTGAGAGATGTAGTTCATAACGTCAGTGACGGCTTGCTCGGCTTCGCAACGAAGACGGGAGACGGGCGCAGCGTCAAGATCGGCGTTTCCCCGGTAGTATCCGATGCGCCTATTGTCATAACCGGCGACATGGACGCAGCTAAAATTAAGAGTCGCCTCGGGCTCTCCCCTCTGGCTGATGCAGCTATGGACTCTGTACAGGGCGGCGCAGGGCGAACCTACTGTTTCCCGGTTGCCGCAACTACGGCGGGCAACATCGGGGAAGTGAAGAAGACAGGGGATGGCGGGGGCACTCTGACAACGGACGGGAGCCCGACAAACGCCTTTTCTATCATCGTGAAGATCACGGCACAGGGCGGGCTCAATACGGCGGCTTTTACCGTCTCTATTGACGGAGGCAAGATCTTCGCAGAGGAGACCACTGTACCCCTCAACGGCTCGCATGAGATCGCAGGGACAGGCGTGAAGGTGAAGTTCGCAGAGGCGACGGAGGAGTCGCAGAAGCCGAGCTCTTTCCTCGTCAATGATACCTACACCTTCGAGACAACTGCTCCCTCTATGACGGTCGGAGACATCTCGGCAGCGATCGACAAGCTCAAGACCTTCAACGAGGAGTATGAGTTCTGTCATATCGTGGGCTCGACCGGGCTCGCCGTCTGGCAGATGGTAAGCACCACACAGGTAGAGCTTGCGAAGACCTACCACAAGCCGATGTTTTTCCTTCTTGAAGCAGCCTACCCGGACGCCGCAGCCGTCCGAGGTTCCGGCATCGGCGAAAGCAAGCCGGGGGATCTCACCGACTGGGCGCTGCAAATGGAAGCAGACCGCAAGAAGATCAAGAACACGGACATCCAAGTTTGCGCAGCGTGGGGGCGTCTGGTGAAGCTGGACGGCACAACGCAGATCGTAAATCTTGCGGGACTCTGCTCCGGTATGTATGCAAAAGCAAAGGTGCATGAGTCCATCGGCAAGACCAGAACGGAGGCGGGCTTCGGCGTTTCGAGAACGCAGCTCCTCGACTTGCTCCCCGAGGGGGTGGACAATTCGATCATTGAGCTGCTAGACCTTGCGGGCTATCTGACATTCCGAGAGTACGACGGCCTCGATGACTTCTACGTCTATCACACTAAAATGATGTGCCCGGACGGGAGTGATTACCGCTACGCTGAGGATGTGCGTGTTAAAAACAAAATCATCCGAGAGACCCGCAAAGAGGGGCTCTTGATTTTGAACGACGACATCGACCTCGAGGATGTGCAGGGCGAGCTTGAGACTCGTGCAAAGTTTATGTTCACTCCCCTCCAGCGTATGATCGACGAAAAAGAGATCAGCTCGGCGGTTATTACCGTGCCGGAGGGACAGGCGGCGACCATCATCGAGGACGAGACAATGAGAGTCAAGATCCGCTACCTCTCCCGTGGCTACATCCGGGAGGTTGAGGTGGATCTGGGGCGCAGCCGTCCGAACAACGAGTAGGAAGGAGGTAAAAAACTATGAGTTTGAAAGTAAACGGCAAGGCTTACGACTGGGGCGATGTTGATGTCAAGCTCCCCGGTCTCGTGCTGGAAGTGCAAGAAATCAGCTACGACGACGAGCTTGAGCAAGAAGAAGTTTACGGAAAGGGCAATAAGCCCAGAGGCTACGGCACGGGCAACTATAAGGCGTCCGGCAAGATCAGCCTTCTCCGTGACGATTACGACCAACTCCTCGCATGGTGCAAGGCGAAGGGCGTCCCGTTCTTCAAACTGGACATTCCTTCTATTGTGGTCTCCTACGCCAACGAAGGAGACCGCACACGCATCGACGAACTCAAGAAGGTCAAGTTCTCTAAGCGCAGCACAAAGGCGGCGCAGGGAGACAAGAAGCTGACAGTGGATCTTGACCTTGCCATTTATGGCGGCGTCATCAACGACGGGCTTGAGCCTGTATAAAAGCGTTATCTCAAAATAATTGATAGGAGGATTTTGACATGGAAGATATTAAGAAAACGAACGGGGCAATCAGTGATGCCTACGGCAACGGTGGAGCGGTTGAAGCTACGCTTTCTACTGAGGCTCAGAAAAAGAAACGGGCCGAGGAACTCAAGGCAAAGTATGGGATGATTTACAGCGTGGCTATGAGCGTCCCTGTGGATGACACGCAGGAGATCGAGCTCTCCTATTACTTCAAGCGCCCGAGCGTTCCCAGTTATGACCGTTACATCAAGGACGCCGCAAAGAGCGGCATCACGAAGGCGAGCAAAGTGTTTATGCTGGACTGCGTTGTCGAGGAAGACCGTGAGCGTCTGATCGTTGACATGGAAGAGAACCCCGGCGTTGCTATCACGATCGGCAACAAGCTCACCGAGATCATGGGCCTTACTGGAACGGCAAATTTGAAGAAGCTCTAAAAGAGCGGGTCGTGGGGATGCGTGAAAGTTTTGTAGAAGCTGGCCTTCTCGAAATATACCGATACGTTCCCCCACCTCTTTTAGAGCGGTTTGACCCCGAGGCTATTGATCTTGACGAGTTCCTTGAGTATCTGGCGAAGGCGAGATATATACAGGAACTCGAGCAGGGGATTGTCGCCCGGGCAGTTTCGGAGGTTTTCTCTGAATAGCCCGGGCGCTATTTATAGACACGGCTCTCCTCCAAGAAAAAGGAGGTGAACAAGTTGAGTTTAGAGTCAGTATTCAAACTGTCTCTTGTTATGAACATGATCGACAATATAACCGGGCCTATGTCGGGCATCTCGTCCAATGTGTCGGGCAGTATGTCGAAACTCCAAAGCGCAAATCAAGCCTTTGGTAGCATGGTAAAAACGGGGGCGGTTATGCAGGAAATGGGCTCCCAGATCACGGGGGCTGTGCTCGCCCCGGTGGAGGCTACTTTTGAGACGAGGCGTGCAATCGGCGAGCTGGCCTCTCTGGGCGTCAAAGATCTCGGAGCGGTCGAGGAGGCCGCAAAGAGCTTCTCCGACCAATGGGCCGGGACGACAAAAGCGGACTTTATTTCCGCAGCCTACGACATTAAGAGCGGTATCTCCTCCCTCTCCGATGAGGGAGTCGCAGAGTTCACAAGCCTTGCGGCGCTCACAGCAAAAGCCACAAAGTCCACGGCGGCGGAGATGACATCTCTCTTTGCTACGGGCTACGGCATTTACAAGGACTACTACAGCGATCTCTCGGATATGGAGTTCGGGGCGATGTTCTCGGCGGGAATATCCGAAAGCGTTCGAGCCTTTAAGACTTCTGGTTCCGGCATGGCTCAGAGCATCCAAACCCTCGGCGCTTCGGCGACGACGGCGAATGTACCGCTCGAGGAGCAGCTCTCTATACTGGGTATGCTGCAAGCGACGATGGGCGGAGCTGAGGCGGGCACGAAATACAAAGCCTTCCTCCGTTCGGCTGTAAGAGGCGGCGAGGAGCTGGGACTCACCTTCACCGATGCAAACAATCAACTCCTAAGTATGCCCGAGATACTGGGCATATTGAAGGGTAAGTTCGGCGAGACGATGGATGCCGCTGAAAAGATGGAGCTTCAAAAGGCATTTGGAGATACGGAGGCGGTCGCTCTGATTGACCTCATGTATAACAAGGTCGGAGATCTACAGGACAACATCGTCGGGATGTATGACGCCCTCGGCTCCGGCTCCGGCGTCGCTCATAAAATGGCATCGGCAATCAACGAAACGGAGCCCGAGAAGTACCAGCGAATACAACAGCAAATACACAACATCAAGGAAAGTATCGGCAACTCGCTCCTACCGACAGTCAATGAACTTATGGGGAAAGGGAGCGAGGGTCTGGCAAAGGTTGGCTCGTGGATTGAGAAAAATCAAGAGCTTGTTCGGATCATCATGCTTGTCGTGCTTGCCGTGGGTGGCTTCCTCGCTATAGCTGGCACGGTGATCGCCGTTGTCGGCGGCGTGGGACTGATTATCACAAAGACGATAGCGGGCTTCAAAATGTTCAAGACTGGTTTCCTTTTAGCGAAAGGGGCGTTGATGCCGCTCATAGGCTCGGTGTGGAGTTTCACGGCGGCACTGCTTGCGAACCCTGTGACATGGATTGTTATAGGCATTGTGGCACTCATTGCGGCGATCGTGCTGCTCTACAATAAGTGCGAGTGGTTTAGAAATGCCGTTGACGCCATATTCTCCTTCTTAAAAGAGGGACTCGGCACTATATTAGGGGCGGTTCAAGCGGTTTTTAACGGCATCGGAAACGTCGTCTCAAGCATCATGGGGGCGGCAAAGGCCACCGTTGACGAGAAATTGAGCAACATGAAAACCGCCTACGAGGAACACGGCGGCGGCATCCGAGGCGTAGCAGCGGCGGCGCTGGAAGGTGTGAAGGGCATCTATACGGCGGGCTTCACGTTTATTGATAATCTGACCGGAGGCAAGCTCACAGCGGTCAAAGAGAAGTTCTTGAGCATTATGACCAGCATAGGGCAGGGCGTGGCTCAGAAGTTCACGGCGGTACAAACAGCTTTTTCAAACGGTATCGAGACGATCAAGTCAAAGGTGTCGGGGGCTGTATCGTGGTTCTTTACCTCTGGTCAAAGGGTTGTGACGACTTTTGCAAACGGTATAAAATCGGCGTTCGGTAATGCGGTTAACGCAGTCAAGGGAGGCTTACAGAAGATCCGCAATATGCTCCCCTTCTCGGACGCCAAGACAGGCCCTCTCTCTACGCTGACCTTGTCGGGACAGCGCACAATGACCACCTACGCCCACGGCCTCACATTATCACAGGACGCCCCGGCGAAAGCGGTTAAAGCGGGGCTTGAGAAGACGAAAGCCACCATTGAGCGGGAACCTGTTAAGAAGGTCAAGCTCGGCGGCGGCTCCCAAGAGTCGGAAGAGGGCGAGAACGGCGGCTCCGGTGGCGGGAAGAACGTCATCATCGAGAGGCTGCTCATGCAGGTCGATCTCAAAAAGATTAAGGACTTGCAGCTCCTCCTCAAGCTGCTTAAGGAGGTCGAGGACTATACCGAGGCGAACGGCGGCGACGCCGATGCAGAACCGGAACCTGTATAGAAAGGAGGACGACCATGATTTTTGTAGAAGACCGACTTGTCAAGGTGGGAGGAGTCGTCCTCCCCGGCCTCTTAAAAAGTATCGAGGTAACGGAAACGGCAAAGGTTGACGAGCAGGAAGTGGAAGGCAGCGCAGTCAAACCCAAACAGGCTACGGGCTACGAGGACGCAAGGGTCAACATTGAGCTCATACTCGATGATACCACGGCGGCAACGAAGTACCAGTGCCTCGAGGCGATACGCACCGCCTTCCGAAAACCGGGGCAGAAAGTCCCGCAGCCTATCCCGATCGTGTGCGAAGACACAGCGGCGCACGGTATAGAGAAGGTTATATTTAAGAATATGCGCCACAAACGAGAGAACAAAAAAGACCAGCTCTCCGTGACGCTTGAGTTTTGGGAGTTTATCCCCCAGACAATCAAAACGAAAAAAGGCGGGGGCGGATCGAAGTCCTCCTCCGCCTCCAATAAACAGGCGAGTAAACAGGCAAGCGAGGAACTATCGGCAGACTATAAGAACTATCTGAGCAAGGGTCGGGGCAAGAGCCCCGCCGTGGACGATGCTTCGACGTCGGAAGCTCTGAACCGAGTCCAGCAGATGCCGTATTAAGGGAGGGGCGACATGGAGACACAAGAACTATTTTATCCGCAGATAGCGGCACAGGCTGGCCTCTACACCTTCGAGGAGGGCGTGGAGATAGAACTCTATTCCTCGCAAGACTCCTATTTTGACTGGGCGAAGATACGCTTCACAGAAGAGTATCAGCCGGAGATCAGCGTGGAGCGCAAGGCTCCGGCCTTTATTCGACTCGGCTATGATGGAAACCTTGAGGATGTCTTCGAGGGCTATGTTGCTAAAGGGTATGACTCCGGCGGCTTTGCCAACGAGATAAACCTCAAGGACGAGATGCTTCTGCTTGAGGAGACGGAGATCAACAACACCTTTCTCAACACCACGCCGCAGGAAATGATCTCGTATTTTCTGGGACAAGCTGGCGTCACGAAATCGAAGCTCTCCCCGGAGATCTTCCCAGAGAGGCGGCAAGTCCCCATTAAAAAAATGAGCGTCATCCAAGCGATCAACGCCGTTCATGCGGCGTGGGGCATCAAGAAGAAGTTTTTCTTTTCGGGCGGCGTCTTCTATTGGGGAGAAAAGCCGGAGCAGAAGAAAGTGACAGTCTTCGAGTATGGTGTGAATGTTCTCACCTTGACCCGCTCGGGCGGCGTCTGGGAGCTCGAGACGGTGTCCGTGCCGTGGGTAAAGCACTCCCACAAAATAAGCATAGAACATCCAAAAATCAGCGGAGAATTTGAGGTCAAGAAGGTCATCACAAAGACCGATGACTCGGGCTTTATCCGCACAAGCATCTATTTCTAACCCAGAAAGGAGGGGGCTCGTGCTTGAAGAAATGGTAAAAAGCATTATAAACAAAACGCTTGAGACAGACTTTCCCCATTTAGTGCTCCCCGCCGTCGTTTACGCCACCGTAACCGCAGCGAAGAAACTGCCCGAGACTTATGAAGTCAACGAACTTGTTATCTACAACGACGAGACGGGCGGCAGCTATAGGGGGCATATTGTGGCCCCGTGGTGGGAGTATACCCTTGAAGTTATCAACCGCTTCGGGAACCGGGACGAGGACGTCCCGATCTTGCCCGGAATTAAGTCTAAGAAACAGTTCAAGGCCGGGGCGACGGTGGCGGTCGCTATGGCATACGGAGACCTTACTCCGTCGATCATCGGGGAGGTGGAAGTGTGACAGGGCTACACGATACCGACATCCGCCTTACGAATGACGGTGGGTTGACTCGGGCGGCGGACGGCGATGCGCCGATCTGCTCCGATTATGATTGTATTTATCAGAACATTGTCCTTGAGGCTCAGACACAGCCGGGGGATCTGTTCTATGACCAGAGTTTCGGATGGGGGCTATACGACTTCATTCAGAGCGAGGACGACGAGCTTGTTCGGATTGAACTCACACAACGGGCAAGAGTCGGACTTCAAAAGCGGGAGGTCATTCTCCCGGAAACAGTAAGGATAAGCCTCGACCATGACGAAGATGTCTTCCGGCTCCGCTGCTCCTTTCGGTTCGACGGAGAGGATGCGGACAGAAAGCTCGACGCCGTGGTCGGAGCCGTTAGCGTGGAGGTGATAACATATGATTGATAAGGAGATACTCGACAGCGTTCTCCCTGTGCCGGAGCTTGAGGAGCTCAAGGAAAGCACGATCAAGGAACTTGAGGAGGAGGGCTTTGTAATTACAAACTTTCACTCCGGCGGCGTCTTCTACACGCTCCTCATGATTGTCCTCCGCATCAAGATTGAGTTCACTGAGCTCTTGAGGAAGGTTCTGAGCAATATGTCAGTTACCCACGCCTCCGGCGCATGGCTTGATCTCAAAGTTGCGGACTACGGCAAGAAGAGGAAGAAGGCGCAAAAGACGAGGGGGCTCGTCACACTGTCAAGGGCATCCCTTCAAGGCGAGGCCGTGAAGATCCCGAAGGGACACGTTTTCAAAACGCTCAAGGACATCAACGGAGAAGAGCTTCGGTTCTTCGTCCTCGAAGCGGCAGTTCTGCAAAAGGGAGCGCAGTCGGTCGATGTGCTGGTAGAAGCCGAGAAAGAAGGTGCGAGGTATAATGTACCAACCGGGCAAATTGTCCACAGTCTCACCTATCTCAACGGCGTCGAAATGGTGAACAATGGGGCTGATTGGATCGTCAGAGAAGGCAGCGACACAGAGGACGACGAGGGCGTTAGAGCCCGGACGCTCCGATCATGGTCGGAACTGGCAAAACGACCGATCGAGGACACTTTTATCAATGCAGCCGAAAGTGTTCCCGGTGTTCTCTTCGCTCAAGCAGATTGTGACCATCCAAGAGGTCAAGGTACGGTTGATGTCATCATAACCGGGACGGCGGGCACGGCGACCGAAGGCTTGATCGCAGAGGTCAAGGAAGCGGTTGACAGCATCGCTGGGCCATACGATAATGTAAGTGTAAGAGGATCAACAACGATCGAACAGGACATAACACTCACCGTCACGGTCGCAGATACGGCGACCGATGAAGAGGTAACAAGCCGGGTTAAAGCTGTCCTCGGGGAGCTGCTGGCAGTCCGTAAGGGGCGCAAGCTCTACGAGCTTCGACTATCCGACATAAACCACGCCGTCCGAACCGGATGCTCTGGGAGCACAAACGTAACAATCAGTGTTCCGGCGGCAGACGTCAAGCTCGAAAAGGACAAGGTTATCACGCTCGGAGCGATGTCCGTAACGGTCGGAAGGGAGTGATCCGATGAAGCGATTTGAAACCTTCGGGGAGTATATGTTCGACCTTCTCTTTGCTCCACTCAAGAGGGGCAAGCGAAGCAAAAATCAGTTCTTTATATTCTTCCGAGTGGTTGGCAGAATATTTGACGGCATGAAGGATGATGTCTTCCGAGTGCGAGCTGAGGCGAATGTCACCACAGCAAGCCCGCCCATGCTGACGGTACACGGACGGGATAGAGGGATGCAGCGCCTCCTCGGTGAAGATGACGAGGCGTATCGAACTCGCCTCTCTATGAAGGGTATCATCGCCGAGGAAGCAGGAACAAAGAAGGGCATCCTTAGAGCACTCACAGCGCTCGGGTACGACAAGAGCTATATCGAGCCCCTCGCCTACCAAGACCCGGAACGCTGGGCGGAGTTCATTGTTTATCTGAATGGCTCAAGGAGAACCGGCGTCAACGACCTTAACGTCATCGACGCAGAGGTTCGGAAGGTCAAGGAAGGCAGCAGCAAACCCTCCTACGGTTCCGAAGTCTCGGGGGGTATACTGATAGCCTCACGCCTCCAAGCGGGGCTCTCGTGCTATCCAAGATGCGGAGAGATAGTTTGCGGTGTGTTCCCGGACATGGCAAGTATCGGCAATCTGTTCGGCTCGCACATTGCGGCACAGGGCGGCGAAGCATCTGGTGATGTTACATTCCCGAGAGTGGGCACTTTGGTCACTTCTGAGGCGTTCTATCAGTTCGCCGACTGCGTGACCTATGAAGGGTTTTCCTCTGATGTTCGGCTTGCCATGGGCCACGGCAGCGGCTCGAGAGACTACCCGCTTTGCTCCAACGAAACAAAGACGAAAGGAGAACGACAGTAATGAGAACATTGACAGAAACCGGAGTTAATAAGATCGGGAAGCGGTTGGTGGACTCGGTTGCTCATGCGGCTTACACCCTCGACGGGCAGCCTAAAACCATTGAGATCTTCCGTAGATCGGCGGAGGCCGGAAGTACGAAAGTATATGTCTACTTCGACGACACGATCTCCGGCAAGGTTGCGAACGTCCAGCTCGTCGATACCGACGGCGACGTCATTGCCACAACACCCCCGGAGAGGGAGTTTGTGAAACCTACGAGCAAGGGGCTTTATGTAGCCTTCAAATACAATATTAAAGAAATGGAAACGGAGGTTGAAATCAATGCAAGCATATGAAAAAGTCGGATGGCTTGACCACGTTGTTGATGTCGCAACGAACGAAGTTATCCAAGAAGGGACGCCGCTGAGTCAGACGAACCTCGGGCACATGGACGACGGCATCGAGAAAGTGACCGCCGAAACTATCATTCATGCTGCTCTGATTGCGGATACCCAGAAGGAGATCAAAGTCCTTAAAGACGCCACGCTCAACAACATGACGCAGAACGTCTTTCTCAAGAACTTCGACACGGTTGATAGTGTGGCGATCACTTCCGGCATCTATGACCCGGTGGCAAGAAAAATCTATGTATAAGATCGCTTGCACTCGTAAAGAGGCAAGCTGCATACTCGGGAGTTTTTTCGGTGAGCTTGACCTGGTATGCGAAAGGTGCAAAGGAGCGCCCGACGGGGAGCTGCTGCTCTCCACGACGGAGGGGCTCGTATTCATTGGAGACGGGGAGTTGACCTTCGAGGGACACAGCGCAATGACGGGAGCTCCGGCGCTGGCAAAGATCACCGACTACGGCTTCGAGTTTGAGGGGGACATCACCGAGATAACTCGAATACGGGAAATGAGGTGTCTATACTCTGGCTGACAATAAGACAACTCTTCAAAAGAAGGCTGAGATCTTTCTTGAAAAGATTTACCCCTTGCTAAAGAACTTCCCCGCTGCTGAGAAGTTTTGCTTGTGCCAAGAAATCAAGCAAGCAAATTACAGGCTCATCCGTGATACAGTCATGTTCACGAACATCCGCACGGCAAAGAGGATGGAGTATCTCCAAGAAGCAGACGCAGAGAAGACGCTGCTCCTCACGCTGTTTGCGGTAGCACGAAATCAGAAGTATATCACGAAGGGCAAGGCTCTTGAACTGCAAGCAGACCTCGCAGAAATCGGGCGCATAATAGGCGGGCTACAGCAAGCCTATTACAACAAAACAGGGGCTCAAAATCCACAGCAAGCCCCTTATAGTAAAAAGTAGCACCTATTAGGGTTATCTCTGTTTGGCGTCGAACCGGGCGAACCGTGGGTACAACTCGGCCCGCAACTGGAATTACAACTCGTCCTCGAATCGGAACGTCAACCTCGGTTTCCGCCCCGCCTTGTAGGTTTTACGATTGCCGTGCTACGGCTCCGGCAACGTGTCCTTGTTATACTTCAAGGGAGAGGTAATCCTTCACCATGTCAAACGACGGTGTAAAAACAGTAGCGCCCCCCGCATTACAACGGCAGCGGGCGAGCTTACAAAGTAGGTAGAAACCTGCGTCACCTATGCCAAGCCGTTTCTAAATGGAAAGGATGCCATAATGACGAAATTCCCTATTAAACCTTTGCCCGTACTCCGGGAGCCGGGAACCTTCGAGGAGGTAGTCGGCTATGATCGGATAGAGGCAAACTACAAAGAGGCCCTAAGAGGGACTCGGAAATTCAAGAAAGAGGCCGTCAACTACGACCTCTACAGAGAACTCAACAACGTCGGGCTATGGCGAGATCTCCGAAAGGAGCGCTATACCCCCGGAGCATACTATCATACAGTTATCACGGAACCAAAGCGGCGGGAACTGTCTATCCCTAAATTGAGGGATAAAATCGTGCAACTCGTTATCCATGAGGAGTTGCAAAACATATACCGCCCAGTCTTCGTAGAACGCTCCTTTGCTTGTCAGTATGGGAAAGGGCCTATTCGAGCCGCCTTCAATGTGTAGCACGATATGAGAGCTGCCCTCAAAAAATGGGGCGAAGAGGCTACCGTGATAAAGCTCGACATCAAGAAGTTCTTCTATTCAATCGACCGCACGATCTTAAAGCAGATACTCGTTAAGCGGTTCAAGAAGCTCAAGAAGAAGTACCCGGAAAAATACCCGGACTTCCTCAAGTTTTTTCGGCTTCTTTGCAAGGTTATCGACTCAAGCCCAGAGGGAGAACGAGGCATACCGCTCGGGAATGTCAGTTCCCAAGACTTCGCCAACATCTACCTCAACGAGCTCGATTAGTATTGCATCCGCTACCTCGGAGCGACACTCTACACCCGGTATATGGATGATGTTGTTATCATTGCGCCGGACAGAGAAACCGCTCGGGAATGGCTTGCAAAAATCAAGGCATACCTCAACGAGAGGCTACACCTTGAGACGAACTCTAAAACTAAAATATTTAGTGTTCGGCAGGGCGTGAACGCTTACGGCTTTAAGATTAAGGCGACCCACCTCATGCTTCGCACAGAGACAAAACGTGCAATGAAGAGGCGTATCAAGAAGATGGTTGAGAAGATGAAGGATGGACTTCTCGCAAGAAAGGAAGTGCTTCAAGCGGTGAACTCGTGGCTCGGGTTTGCTCGCTGGGCGTCGGCCTACAATCTGGCTAAGAAGATATTCGCTCCCTACCGCTTCATTAAAGTGGAAGGAGAAATGTACTTTGGCTACTTATCTCGGAACCGTCAAATTAGGCGGTTTTTACAACAACGGAGCCGCCCTCGTCCGGCCCACTAAACCGTGGAGACCGGACAACGCAGCAGGCGGCAATAACGGATACGGAAACATCCCACAGATGTCCGGCGGTATGGCGAACTACACCATCGGCAACACCCCGGCAGATGAGGCGAAAAGGCTTCAATGGGTCAAGATTAAAGACGGCGACAAGACCCTCTTGATCTGTGACCGGGTTATCCTTGTGAGCGTATCGTGGGACGACCTCAACGGACAAGGCTATGTTTCCGGCAAAACTATCAACATCGACGGCGCTCGCTATAAATGCCGACTGCTCACAGGCGGCAACAATTATAGGCATACAAGCGACGCTCATGCGGGCGGAAGCCCTACTAATAACGAGTGGGATCGCTTCATCGCCCGTGAGGAGGTTATCTCTGGACTTCCTGCTCCGGTATCTTCCGACCTTGACTCGAACATGGATACAACCGATCACAACAGCACTCACAATCAATTTTGGCACTGGACCGGCGTCAGTTCGTGGTGTCAAGAGACCTACTCGGGTAATGCGTCGGGCCGGGCGTTCCGTGGGTACAGCTCGGCCCGCTGCTGGAATTACCTCTCGTCCTCGTTTCGGCACGTCAACCGCGGTTTCCGCCCCGTCCTTGAAGTTCTGAACACTGACCCTCTGATCTCTGACACTGATCGAGATCTGGGGGATAAGAACAACAACTTCACGATCCAGTACACCGTCAACGATGCCGACCCCGGCGACGTCTTGACGGCGACGGAGTCGATTGACGGGGTTACAAAAAAGACCTTTTCCCCAGTAAGGGGGCAGCAGAACACAATTACTGTACCCGTCAACGATCTCGGCCTCGGAGCGCACACGGTCAAAGTAGTCGTCACGGATGGGCAGGGCGGCACGGCGGCGAGAACGTGGACATTCCGCCGCACGAACTCCGCCCCGACCATCTCCGGCAGCGACACGAACCTCGGAGATAAGAACCTCGGCTTTACCTATGAATACACCGTAGACGATGCAGACGGGGACTCTCTCACGGTCACTGAGAAGCTCGGAGACGAGGTTCTCCGGACGGTGAATAACGCTCCGAAAAATACCCCGCTGACGCTTACGATCACAGCGGAAAAGCTCTATACGCTGGGACTTAATTCGGTCAACACGATCACGATCTCCGTCACGGACGGGAAAGGCGGCACGGCCTACCGTTCCCTCACCTTCAAGCGCACCAATTCCGCCCCTGTCATCTCCGGGCAAGATACGGACATCGGGGCGCAGACGGGAGCTTTTGCCGAGAACTACACCGTCACGGACGCCGAGGGTGACAATGTCGTTATCAATGAGTATCTCGATGACCAGAAGATCCGCACATATCAAGCGACCCTCGGACAGCAAGCCACGATCGAGGTAAGTCGGGAAAACTGGCTCAAGCTCTCCAACGGAGCCCACCGACTCAGAGTTGAGGCGGTTGACGGCAACTTTGCAACGAGTGTGAGAGTGTGGAACTTCTCGAAGTCCGAGACGGTCATTGCCTTCCAGTTCTCCAAACCGGAAGCCACAGACGCACGAGCCTCTAAAATCCTCATTACTCCCACATGGAGAATTGAAGGAGCTGTCGCAAAAGTGGAGGTTTGCAACAACGCTTTTGACGCTGTCCCGACATGGGAAGATATGACGGCACAAGTCGCAATTAACCGGGTTTTCAACTTCACCAACGAGACGAAGACGGCGGATAGCTGGGGCGTGAGTGTGCGTTTCACTATCACAAAAAACGAAGGTTATACTGGAGAAGTCTCGATCTCTGGCTTTGGAGGTGCTTACGAATAATGGATAATGTAAAATATCTGACCCCGAAGAAGCCGCTCTCTGAGATTGCTCGTGAGCGAGCTGAGGCGGCAGAGCAACAAAATATCGACATCTATGAGGCGATCGCCGGACTCTTTGAGGATATGGCGGCACTCACCGAAGAAAACGCCGCTCTCGCAGAGCGTGTTACTAAACTTGAAGGAGGACAATCAAAATGAAAATTAAGCAGTACATGGTAACGGTTTATGCCGTTTTGGTAAAGAGCGGAAAGCACAATATTGAGGAACTCCCCGAAGCCTACATCATCCCTGTCGCTGAGTATCTGGCGGAGCAGGAAGAGGGCTCCACTTCGGCTGATAGCCCCGCCGAGTAAGGGGGGGCATAAAAAGAGCCCCAGAGGGGAGGGTTTTCCTCCTCTCTGGGGGCCTCTTGATAAGTTGCTTTTTTGCATAACTTGCCCCCTCGAAATGGGGCGGGTGATGCAAGCGAGGAACTCTCGGAAATACTTCTCAGATGTGGTGATTTTTTTCTCAATTATGTTGTCCGCTTTTCTCAAAAATGTTGAGCCGCTTCAATAAGGTAGAACATATTGGCGCTAAGCCGGGATTTGATGTTACGGAAACGCTGCTATTATAGTGCGAGAAGTATGTATACAGAAAAACCTCGGGACATTCGCACCGAAAAAACAGGGAAATCTTAGCCTAAAGGCCATGGAAATCCTGAAAGTGCGAGGGGAAATTAGTAGAAATATGTGAAATAAATACAAAAAACAATTTTGGCCAGGCAATATTTTTGGCTAAAATTGCTGTCAGTCCCCTTGCGGGGCTGTGAGTTGAAATATAAGCACCTTTAAGTACGAATGGTACCCCACGGTCAGTCCCCTTGCGGGGCTGTGAGTTGAAATGCAACAACGCCATCTGGAAATGCGCCAGAAAATAGTCAGTCCCCTTGCGGGGCTGTGAGTTGAAATATGGGAGGATAACCTCGCGTCAAAATCTGACGAAAGTCAGTCCCCTTGCGGGGCTGTGAGTTGAAATGTCCGCTTACGGGTGCAGATCCCCGCACCGGGCAGTCAGTCCCCTTGCGGGGCTGTGAGTTGAAATGTGATCGTAGGAAGCAGACAGGTCGGCAAAACCGTCAGTCCCCTTGCGGGGCTGTGAGTTGAAATATAGTTAAGACAGGAGGAGCGCCGCACAAAGCAGTCAGTCCCCTTGCGGGGCTGTGAGTTGAAATATAGTTAAGACAGGAGGAGCGCCGCACAAAGCAAGGTCAGTCCCCTTGCGGGGCTGTGAGTTGAAATATAGAATAAGAAGGAGGTGACACAGTGTATAGTTGTCAGTCCCCTTGCGGGGCTGTGAGTTGAAATATCGGCGGTCTCTATAACATCGGGGCGGCGAGATCGTCAGTCCCCTTGCGGGGCTGTGAGTTGAAATAACTACCAGGACATCTATAATAAGATCATGGACGGCGTCAGTCCCCTTGCGGGGCTGTGAGTTGAAATATCAATAACGTGATTGTGTACTCAGATAAATCAGTCAGTCCCCTTGCGGGGCTGTGAGTTGAAATGACCTTAAACCAACCGCATTTTGAACCTAGAGAGAAGTCAGTCCCCTTGCGGGGCTGTGAGTTGAAATACCGACACGAACAGACACGGAGCCGCCATGAACGGTCAGTCCCCTTGCGGGGCTGTGAGTTGAAATATAAAAGCGGAAGCGATACCGATATAATAGCCAGCGGTCAGTCCCCTTGCGGGGCTGTGAGTTGAAATTCCCGTATGGTGAATAAACTCTATGTCCTTGACCGTCAGTCCCCTTGCGGGGCTGTGAGTTGAAATTGGAGGAAGTTATAAATGATCGATGACGTTATCAAGTCAGTCCCCTTGCGGGGCTGTGAGTTGAAATCCACAAGCTCTGGATGGGGCGTTTATAACATCGACGTCAGTCCCCTTGCGGGGCTGTGAGTTGAAATCGCCCGCATCTCGATTTGTTGCTCCATTCTCCATGTCAGTCCCCTTGCGGGGCTGTGAGTTGAAATATTATAACAGAACGATTTTTTATTGTAAAGAAAGTCAGTCCCCTTGCGGGGCTGTGAGTTGAAATGATAACTATAGGAACTGATGGAGGAGTGAAATGGACGTCAGTCCCCTTGCGGGGCTGTGAGTTGAAATACAGATATGTTCAGTGCTGCATCTGCCCAGTAGAGTCAGTCCCCTTGCGGGGCTGTGAGTTGAAATGTGTGTAAATGGAAACTCTGAAAATTTCGGAGAGTCAGTCCCCTTGCGGGGCTGTGAGTTGAAATGTTACCGTCTGATTCAGAGTCTAAACTGATGGTCGGTCAGTCCCCTTGCGGGGCTGTGAGTTGAAATCAGAAATGTAAGATCATACATCCGCATACCGCCGTCAGTCCCCTTGCGGGGCTGTGAGTTGAAATAAATTCTGCCCGTTCAAGCCTTGCATGGTGTTGGTCAGTCCCCTTGCGGGGCTGTGAGTTGAAATGGAAATGTGGCTCGTGAGAGTAAGAGCAGCACGGCGTCAGTCCCCTTGCGGGGCTGTGAGTTGAAATGTATCTAAATTAAAAGTAGTACAAGACCAATCACCGTCAGTCCCCTTGCGGGGCTGTGAGTTGAAATGAGATGTTCAAGCGGCAGACAGGATGGGACTACCGTCAGTCCCCTTGCGGGGCTGTGAGTTGAAATAAAGGGGGGTCATAAATGTTTCAGTTCTTCGGTGTCAGTCCCCTTGCGGGGCTGTGAGTTGAAATATATCGCGAATGGGATATCTATCACGACTATGCGTCAGTCCCCTTGCGGGGCTGTGAGTTGAAATGTGGCTACCGGAGTGCGATGGGCCGAGAGCAAGTCAGTCCCCTTGCGGGGCTGTGAGTTGAAATACATGGATGCGGAAGTCAAAGATCATACAAGACAAGTCAGTCCCCTTGCGGGGCTGTGAGTTGAAATTCTGTTTTCAGCAACCAGAATCAATTCGTTTTTGGTCAGTCCCCTTGCGGGGCTGTGAGTTGAAATTTATGATTATATGCCGGACTTTTATAGGGCTTTTGGTCAGTCCCCTTGCGGGGCTGTGAGTTGAAATTGCCGGGATCGATCAAACAGGATAGCACAGTACAAGTCAGCCCCCTTGCGGGGCTGTGAGTTGAAATACATATCCCACCAATCGTCCAATGCGAACTGATCTTGTCAGCCCCCTTGCGGGGCTGTGAGTTGAAATGCTCGGTACGTTGCCTTTAAGCTCGGGCTGCCAGTCAGCCCCCTTGCGGGGCTGTGAGTTGAAATGGCTGCTGCTCGGTGCCGTTGTAAGTGAGCGGGTGTCAGCCCCCTTGCGGGGCTGTGAGTTGAAATGGAAAGAACCAGATGGGAAAATGGATGACTCTGGTCAGCCCCCTTGCGGTAAAATATTTTTTACTTGACAGTTCCCGTGTTTTTCATGTATGATAGAAATAGTGTGAAGAGACATTTATCGTTTTCATGCAAATGTATGTAATGACCACTCCCGCAGAACAGACTACGGAAGTTAAGCCCATCGGACAGGCGGGTCAAGCGCCGCGTGGGGTTAAGCCCACATTATTGATTGAGTTAAAAGCTCAAATTTATAAGTTGATTACTTTATAATCAGTGTTTGAAAAACACATCATCTTGTGAATCGGTCAATAAGTGCAGGGACAATATATTTGCGATTGCAGACTTGGAGGAAAAAACGATAAAGGTCAGAGGCAGACGGGAGCGGAGTGACGCGCCCCAGACCCCAATGGAATAGAATCGTTTTGAGCAGATGATGGTTTTGGCGTCATCTGCTTTTTTTTATGATTCAGATGATGCGCAATCAATAAAATGCATGAGGAACAAAACCATGGACAGAGAGAGACAAAAGAAAGCCCCGATCTATGAAGCGCTCGAGGAATTTAAAAAGAAGAGAGTTGTCCCGTTTGATGTACCGGGACATAAGAGAGGACGCGGAAATCCGGAACTGGTACAGCTTTTAGGCGAAAAATGTGTATCTTTGGACGTAAACTCCATGAAGCCGCTTGACAACCTCTGTCATCCGGTCTCCGTGATCCGTGAGGCGGAAGAGCTTGCGGCGGAGGCATTCGGAGCGGCCAGCGCCTATCTGATGGTAGGCGGAACGACATCTGCGGTCCAGAGCATGATCCTCTCGGTGGTAAAAGCCGGAGATAAGATCATCCTGCCGCGAAACGTACATAAGAGCGTCATCAACGCTCTGGTGCTCTGCGGCGGAATCCCGATCTACGTAAATCCGGAGATGAACCAGAGACTCGGTATTTCGCTGGGAATGCAGGTCGAAAAAGTAAAACAGGCCATCGAGGACAATCCGGACGCGGTTGCGGTGTTCGTCAACAACCCGACCTATTACGGCATCTGCTCTGATATAAAAACGATCGTACAGCTTGCCCATGCGAGGGGCATGAGGGTTCTCGCGGACGAGGCTCATGGAACCCACCTGTATTTCGGAAAGAATCTTCCGATCTCCGCAATGGCAGCGGGAGCCGATATGGCGGCGGTATCCATGCACAAGTCCGGCGGAAGCCTGACCCAGAGTTCGCTTCTTCTTTTAAATAAGGGAGTGAACACCGATTATGTGCGCCAGATCATCAATCTGACCCAGACTACAAGCGCATCCTACCTGCTTCTTTCCAGTCTTGATATCTCAAGACGAAATCTGGCTCTCCGCGGCGAGGAATCCTTCGCGAAGGTCGTTGAGATGGCAGAGTACGCGAGACGGGAGATCAACTCCATCGGTGGCTACTATGCTTACGGAAAAGAACTTGTAAACGGTGACAGCATTTTCGATTATGATGTGACGAAGCTCTCCGTGTATACAAGAGACATCGGGCTTGCGGGAATCGAGGTCTATGATCTTCTGCGCGACGAGTATGATATCCAGATCGAATTCGGTGACATCAGCAACATTCTGGCTTACATTTCCATCGGAGATCGTATCCAGGACATCGAGCGCCTTGTTGGTGCTCTGGATGATATCGAGCGTCTTTACAAAAAAGACAGCTCCGGACTGCTCTCTGGCGAGTACATTTCTCCAAAGGTTGTTATGTCCCCGCAGAAAGCGTTCTACTCCGAGAAGGTCTCTGTTCCGGTGGAAGCGTCTTCAGGAAGAGTCTGTGCGGAGTTCGTTATGTGTTATCCGCCGGGAATCCCGATCCTGGCGCCGGGGGAGATGATCACGGACGACGTGGTCCAGTATATCCTGTATGCGAAGAAAAAGGGATGTTCCATGCAGGGAACAGAGGATCCGGCGGTGGATCATCTGATGGTGCTGGCAAACATATAGCATGAATTTTTTAAGGCGCCGGACCTGGCTGCAGGCAAACAGGATGTCTGCCCGCATACAGGCTTTGGCCAATACGATACAAGGAGTCACGAGATATGGAATTCTGGTTTTCAGAACTGCACACCGGAAACGTCAAGCTGTCCATCAAGATCGAAAAGCAGCTGTTTTCCGGGGAGAGTGAATATCAGCGGATCGATGTGTTCGATTCCGAGGAATTTGGAAAATTTATCTCTCTGGACGGGGAGATCGTATTCTCCGAGAAGGACGAGTTTATTTATGACGAGATGGTGACCCATGTGCCGATGGCGGTCCATCCGTGTGTGAAGGACGTACTGATCATCGGCGGCGGCGACGGCGGTGTCGCGAAAGAACTTTTGCAGTATGACTGCGTGGAACATATCGATGTCGTGGAGACGGATGAGATGTTTGTGGAGGTTTCAAGAAAATTTTTCCCGGAGGTGGCCTGTGCCTTAGATGATCCGCGTGTCGAGGTCCACTATGATGACGGTCTGAGATTTTTAAGAAACAAGAAGGCAAAGTATGACCTTATCATCAACGATTCCACAGACCCCTTCGGTCATACAGAGGGATTGTTCACGAAGGAATTCTACGGTAGCTGTTACAGCGCCTTAAAGGAAGATGGGATCATGGTCTACCAGCACGGAAGCCCATTCTACGATGAGGACGAGCTGGCCTGCCGCAGTATGCACCGAAAGGCGTTCCGCTCTTTCCCGATCAGCCGTGTGTATCAGGCACATATTCCAACCTGTCCGTCCGGATACTGGCTCTTCGGCTTCGCTTCAAAGAAATATCATCCCATCAAGGATTTCAAGCCCCGGGAATGGGATGCATTAAATATCGAAACCTGGTATTACACGACACATCTTCACATGGGCGCATTCATGCTGCCGAAGTATGTTGAGGATCTTTTAAAAGAGGAGGAAAAATAAACATGAGCAGATTAATGATCATCGGCTGCGGAGGTGTTGCGTCCGTAGCGATCCATAAGTGCTGTCAGAACAGTGATGTATTCACAGAAATCATGATCGCAAGCCGTACCGTATCCAAGTGCGATGCTTTAAAGGAGAAACTTCAGGGAACGACAAAGACGAAGATCACGACCGCGAAAGTGGATGCTGACAACGTGGACGAGCTGGTGGCTTTAATGGAAAGCTACAAGCCGGATGCAGTGTTAAACGTTGCACTCCCGTATCAGGACCTGACGATCATGGATGCATGCTTAAAGGCCGGCGTAAACTATATCGATACCGCAAACTACGAGCCGGAGGACACCGACGATCCGACATGGCGCGCAATCTATGAGAAACGCTGCAAGGAAGAGGGCTTTACCGCATACTTCGATTATTCCTGGCAGTGGGCATATCAGGAAAAATTCAAAGAGGCTGGACTTATGGCACTCTTAGGAACAGGTTTTGACCCGGGCGTCACAAGCGTCTTCTCCGCGTATGCGTTAAAGCACTATTTCGATGAGATCCACACCATCGACATCTTAGACTGCAACGGCGGCGATCACGGCTACCCGTTCGCAACAAACTTCAACCCGGAGATCAACCTCCGCGAGGTATCCGCAAACGGCTCCTACTGGGAGAACGGTCACTGGGTAGAGACAAAGCCGATGGAGATCAAGCGCGAGTACAACTTCCCGCAGGTCGGCGAGAAGGACATGTACCTTTTACATCATGAGGAGATCGAATCCCTTGCAAAGAATATTCCGGGCGTAAAGCGCATCCGCTTCTTCATGACCTTCGGACAGAGCTACCTGACCCACATGAAATGCTTAGAGAACGTTGGAATGCTTTCCACCTCCCCGATAAACTTTAACGGACAGGAGATCGTTCCGATCCAGTTCTTAAAGGCTCTTCTTCCGGATCCGGCATCCTTAGGTCCGAGAACCGTCGGAAAGACAAACATCGGCTGTATCTTTACCGGTGTGAAGGACGGAAAAGAGAAGACGATCTATATTTATAACGTATGTGACCATCAGGAGTGTTACAAGGAAGTCGGCTCCCAGGCCATCTCCTACACGACAGGCGTACCGGCAATGATCGGTTCCATGATGGTAGTCGACGGAACCTGGAAGGGCGCAGGTGTATTCAACGTTGAGGAGTTCGATCCGGATCCGTATATGGAAGCGCTGAACAAGTGGGGACTTCCGTGGGTTGTGGATGAAAATCCGGAGATCGTGAAATAAAAATTGAAAATGAATGACTGTTCGGCAGATTCGTGCTGTCCGTGGGAAAAATACGGAATGTGGAACAGTTTCAAGTACAGAAAACACCTCTGGCAGGAACGAGTTGTCAGGGGTGTTGCTGTATTGTGATACGGCAGTAAAAATGAACTTCGTTTTCTGGTAGGGCTGAAATGTGTATCGGGAACGAGTCAGTAATTGGAGAACAAGATGAAGATTAATGAATTACCAACTCCATGTTATGTGATTGATGAAAAAAAACTTAGAGAGAATCTGGAAATCTTAAAGAAAGTCAAGGACGACACCGGCTGCAAGATTCTCCTTGCGCAGAAGGCATTCTCGAACTTCTTTGAGTACCCGCTGATCGGGCAGTATCTGGACGGAACCACAGCCAGCGGTCTTTTCGAGGCAAAGCTTGGATATGAAAAAATGGGAAAGGAGAATCATGTGTTCGCTCCGGCCTTCAAGGAATCGGAGATCGGGGAACTCACCGATATCTGCGAACATCTGGTATTCAATTCCTTTTCCCAGCTTGAAAAATACGCGGACTTCTGTAAGGAAAAGGGCGTCAGCATCGGCATCCGCGTAAACCCGGAGTGCTCCACTCAGGGCGACCACGCGATCTACGATCCCTGCGCGCCGGGATCCAGACTCGGCGTGACCCTGGCAAATTTTCGGGAAGATCTCGTGGAAAAGCTTGACGGGATCCATTTCCATACTCTCTGCGAGCAGAACTCGGATGATCTGGAGACAACTCTGAAAGCTGTGGAAGATAAATTCGGAAAGTATCTGAAGCTTCCGAATATCAAATGGCTCAATATGGGCGGCGGACATCATATCACGAGAAACGATTACGACATCGACCGTTTAGAGCGCTGCATCCGCCATATGCAGGAGACATATGATGTCACTGTCTATGTGGAACCTGGGGAAGCCGTGGCGTTAAACGCGGGATATCTCGTGACGGAAGTCATGGACATTGTGGATAACGGGATCAGGACGCTGATCTTGGACGCTTCCGCTGCCTGCCACATGCCGGATGTGCTGGAGATGCCATACCGTCCGCCGTTAAAAGACTCCGGCGAAGCGGACGAAAAGCAGCACACCTACCGCCTGTCCTCCATGACCTGTCTTGCGGGTGACGTGATCGGCGATTATTCCTTCGACCACGAGATCCGGATTGGTGACAGACTTTATTTCGAGGACATGGCGATCTACTCCATGGTAAAAAACAACACCTTCAACGGCATGTGCCTGCCGTCCATCGCGCGAATGGATGAGAATGGGGAGTGCAGTGTGGTGAAAACCTTTGGGTATGAGGAATTTGTGAGAAGACTGGGATAAAAAAGAAACATGATTATAGAAAACGGGGCTGCCGCATACCAAAATTGGTGCGGCAGCCCCTTCTCACTATTTTCGTTTCACAACGGCTGTTTTTCCACGAAAAGCAATCCCGATTTTTATGATCGGCCGGACACCCGCAGCCAGCAATTCCGTGTCGTATTTTTTCGCATCTATCTGTTGGAGTGCGCGGTCTGCCAGCACATCCAGATCCACATGATCATCATTTGTGTGTTTGAATTCAAACAGGAATCCCGGAATTCCTTTTACTAATGGATTCAGTTGAATATCAAATCGGCCAAGCCCCGATTCTCGATTGGAACGAATCTGGTACCTGTTTCCAAGGATCGCACATAATCCAAGCATCATGCCATGATAAAAACTTTCATTTGCCCCATCCATAGAAGAAATACTCTGCAGCATAAAACTCTCCAGCAAAGACTGAAGCTTTTTTGCATTCCCGGAGAATATCGCCTGATTGATAGAAATCGCGACGCTGTTCTGATTCGTCCGATTCAAAATTTCTTTTTCATAAACACAGGCAATCTCTTTATTTGGAATTGCAACATCACACATGAAATTTCCATCATTCTGTGGATAAATTTCTGCAACTTTTAAGTAACCCGCAACAAGAAGAAAACTATAAATCGTGTATGGATTATTCTGGATCTCCGGATAGATCACGCTGGTGTCTATATAAGTAGTGATTTTTTCACCGCAGAGCAGTTTATGAAGTCCTTCCGTTATCTCGGGAGTAGATGTCGCGATAATCTCACCAATGATTTCGTTGCTGCCGGTAGACTGCCAGAATGCCTTTGGGAAGCATTGATCGGTAATGTAATTGATCACAGACCATGGATTAAAGATTTCTGTATGACCAAATCGGTATCCGTCATACCAGCTGCAGATCTCCTGATATTTGTCCTCTTTCCCGTAGTAGTGCAGAATATCTTTTACTTCTTCAGTTGTAAAGCCGAAATATTCACTGTAACTGTCGTCCAAAATTGAATTGGTTTTCAAATTATTCATGCCGCTGAAGATGCTTTCTTTTGCAACACGGAGAATGCCTGTGAGAAAGCCAAAAGCCAGATGTGGATTATCCTTCAGGCCGCCGGAAAAGAAATTACGCATGAAATTCACGATTTCAGGATAAAAATTGCAATGATGTCCCTGCTGGATCGGTGTATCGTATTCATCAATAATGATAATACATTCTTGTCCATAATGCTTGTGCAGCAACAGAGATAAGATTTGTAATCCCATCTGGCAGTCTACTTCATTCGCATTGTCACTGGCAAGGCGATGGTACTGTTCTTTTTCATAGATTCCAAGTGCAGTACTTTCCTCAAGTTCACTGTGCCGTATAAATTCCAGTGAAATCAGCTTACGGATCTTCTGAAATGTCTCCTGCCATGTCAGACATTTTACATCCTTAAATGTCAGGAATATGACCGGATACTTTCCCTGATGCCGGGTATAATCAGAACCACACTGCCATATCTGCTTATCCTTGAAATAAATGGAGGTGTCCTCCTGTGTTTTTTCAAAAAAGACCCGAACCATATCCATATTCAATGTTTTACCGAAACGTCTCGGACGGGTAAACAACGATACCATAGGTTTCGTATCCAGAAAATCACGGATCAGCAAGGTTTTATCTACATAATAATAGCTTGTGGTCGCCGTCTTGAAATCAGAAATCCCAATGGGCAAGGGCTTTTTCTTTTCGCCTGAATCTGGCCAAACTGCATTTTCTGGAATCAGCCAGGAATGTCCCTTTTTCACAGCTCCGGAAATTTCGCCCTGCTTGCACATCTGCTGGACTCTGCGCACTGTGATTCCCATTACTTTTGCCGCTTCCATGCTGGATAAATAGTTCATTGAACACCTCCAAACGTAATTCTATCATAAGTATATCCCATTAAACGAAATATTACAACTCTGCATTTCGCTTATATTTCGTTTCAAACGAAATGTATAGACAGCAACAGTCGGGAGGACAATTCTGAATAAAAAAGCCGAATGAACGTTAATTTCATTCGGCAGTGAAGCTTTACGCATCTTTTGTTTCCGTATTTTGTCTGTACAGGATCATCAGTCCGCGGAGCAGAAGATCCGGATCATATGTAATCTTATGCGTACAAAGCGGGGTGATAAATCTTGCCATGCCGCCGGTTGCGATCAGTGTGGCTTCTTCGCCGAGCTCTGCGGTCATGCGGTCGATAAGACCGTCAAGCATTGCGGCATTGCCGAGCATGATACCGTTTCTCATACATTCGATGGTGTTCTTTCCGATTGCGCGTTTCGGAACATCGAAGCTGATCCTCGGAAGCTGGGCTGTATTGGAAACGAGGGAGTTTAAGGCAACCTTTACACCGGGGAGAATCACACCGCCGATGTAATTTCCATCGTGGTCCACCACATCGAGCGTTGTCGCGGTTCCCATGTCCGCGATGATGATCGGTCCTTTGTATTTGGCATTTGCAGCGACAGCGGCCACGATCCGGTCACCGCCGACGGTCTTAGGGTTATCCATCTTGATGTTTAAGCCCGTCTTCATTCCGGAACCGACAAGAAGCGGTTTCTTTCCGGTGATCTTCTTCACAGCGGAAGAGATCGGCGCGTTTAACGGCGGAACAACGGATGCCATAATGGAACCTTCGATATCATTTTTCTTTACTTTATGGATCTCCAGAATATTCTTTAAAAGGATCGCGTATTCGAGACTCGTTTTCCGGTCATCGGTGGTGATGCGCTCCTCAAAATATGTTTTATTGTCGTCAAGACCTCCGACAACGATATTACTGTTTCCCATGTCGATCGCTAAAATCATTGAGAAAACTCCTTCCACAAATCTAAGTAACGTGTTATACTGTTTTTACGTGTGCAGTTGATCAAAGGTTCCGTATTTGCGGGACTTGTCAATCTTCACCGTGAATATGAGAAACGTGTGAGACAGGTTCCTCATAATTTTAAAGTTCGAATTATCTTACCATAAATTGACTAAAATTACAACGGAGGATTCCAAATGTTAGCAGGAAAAACCGTACTTTTATGCGTGAGCGGCAGTATCGCCGCCTATAAAATCGCATATCTCGCCAGCGCACTGAAAAAACTGAAGGCAGATGTCCATGTGCTTATGACCCGGAATGCGACAAATTTCATTAATCCGATTACATTCGAGACACTGACCGGAAATAAATGCCTGGTGGATACGTTTGACCGGAACTTTGAGTTTTCCGTTGAACATGTTTCCCTTGCGAAGGCGGCGGACGTTGTCCTCGTTGCCCCGGCTTCCGCAAATGTGATCGCGAAGCTGGCCCATGGTCTTGCGGACGATATGTTGACGACCACGGTTCTCGCATGTACCTGCAGGAAGATCATCAGCCCGGCGATGAATACGAGAATGTTCGAGAATCCGATCACACAGGATAACTTAAAGATCTGCGAACACTACGGAATGGAAGTGATCAGCCCGGCAAGCGGGTATCTCGCCTGCGGCGATACCGGAGCCGGAAAGATGCCGGAGCCGGAGGTGCTGCTCCAGTATATCTTAAAGGAAGTCCAGTACGAGAAAGACTTAAAAGGAAAGAAGATCCTCGTGACCGCAGGCCCGACGAGAGAGGCCATCGACCCGGTCCGCTATATTACAAACCACAGTACCGGAAAGATGGGATATGCTATCGCGAAGACGGCTGCTCTCCGCGGCGCTGAGGTGACTCTTGTTTCCGGACCGGCAGAGGTGGAGCCGCCGATGTTCGTAAACTTTGTTCCGGTGGTTACTGCCAAAGATATGTTTGAGGCTGTGACAAGCCGCAGTGATGAGATGGACGCGGTGATCAAGGCCGCGGCTGTCGCTGACTACCGCCCGAAGTTCGTGAATACTGAGAAGACAAAGAAGAAAGACGGGGATATGGCGATCGAACTGGAGCGCACCGATGATATCTTAAAGTGGCTTGGTGAGCACAAAAAGGACAGCCAGTTTCTTTGCGGATTTTCCATGGAAACGGAACATATGCTGGAGAATTCCAGGGCAAAATTAAAGAAGAAGAATCTGGATATGATAGTGGCAAATAACTTAAAGGTTGCCGGTGCCGGTTTCGGAACGGACACGAACGTGGTGACGATGATCCGCGAGAACAGGGAGATCGAACTTCCGATCATGTCGAAGGAAGAGGTTGCAGGGGCGATCTTAGACGAGATCTTTGAAATTAAAAGATAGAAAATTCCGATCTTTACCAGAAAATAGAAGATTCGACTACTCAGGTGCCTTTACAGGTGAAAGACGCAAAGCAGGCACAGAGTGGTGAAGATTGCTATAAATATAGCGAATTTTAGGGCTTTCTTCTTGACGAAACTCTTAAATACTGGTAAAAATTAATTGGAATAAGAGTAGCAGAAAAAAAACGGCAGTCAATGAAGGACCGCGGTTCTTTTGTGCTGTCAGCAGGAAAATATTGATAAACAGTAGCTGCCTCAACACAGGGCAGTTACGTTAGACGAAACACAAGATAGATTTGGAGGAAAATTTTTTGGCTTCATTAAATGATGAAATAAAAAGACGACGGACATTCGCGATCATTTCCCACCCGGATGCCGGTAAAACGACACTGACCGAGAAATTCCTGTTATACGGAGGCGCGATCAACCTTGCCGGAACCGTAAAGGGACGCAAAGCGACAAAGCACGCAGTCTCCGACTGGATGGAGATCGAGAAGGAGAGAGGTATCTCCGTAACATCTTCCGTACTCCAGTTCAATTACGAGGGATACTGCATCAATATTCTTGATACCCCAGGACATCAGGACTTCTCCGAGGATACCTACCGTACCCTGATGGCAGCGGACTCCGCGGTCATGGTCATCGACGGATCAAAGGGTGTCGAGGCGCAGACCATCAAACTGTTCAAAGTCTGTGTGATGCGCCATATCCCGATTTTTACCTTTGTAAACAAGATGGACCGCGAGGCGAGAGACCCGTTCGAGCTCATGAGCGAGATCGAGGAGGTTCTCGGAATCCATACCTGCCCGATCAACTGGCCGATCGGCTGTGGAAAGAGCTTCAAGGGCGTTTATGACCGTCAGACAAAGAAGATCACGACCTTCACGGCTGCCATGGGCGGACAGAAGGAGGTTGCCACAGAGACCTTCGACGTGGAGGGAACAGACGTGGATTCCGTTATCGGTTCTGATTTCCACGCTCAGTTGAGGGACGATATCGAGCTTCTCGACGGGGCAAGCGATGAGTTTGATCAGGAGCTTGTAAGTGCCGGAAAGCTTTCACCGGTGTTCTTCGGATCTGCTCTCACAAACTTCGGTGTTGAGACATTTCTGGAGCATTTCTTAAATATGACGACTTCTCCGCTTCCGCGAAGAACGACAGACGGCGTGATCGATCCGTTCAGACCTGATTTCTCCGCCTTCGTATTTAAGATCCAGGCGAATATGAACAAGGCGCACCGTGACCGTATCGCTTTCATGCGCATCTGTTCCGGTAAGTTTGAAGCCGGAATGGAAGTCAACCATGTTCAGGGCGGCAAGAAGATCCGTCTGACCCAGCCGCAGCAGCTGATGGCTGAGAGCCGTAAGATCATTGACGAGGCTTACGCCGGAGATATCATCGGCGTTTTCGATCCGGGTATTTTCTCCATCGGTGACACGCTCTGTACGTCCAACGAGAAGTTCCAGTTCGAGGGTATCCCGACCTTTGCACCGGAGCATTTCGCGAGAGTCCGCCAGATCGATACCATGAAGAGAAAACAGTTCTTAAAGGGTGTCAACCAGATCGCTCAGGAAGGTGCGATCCAGATCTTCCAGGAGTTCAATACCGGTATGGAGGAGATCATCGTCGGCGTTGTCGGTGTCCTGCAGTTTGAGGTCCTGACCTACCGCTTAAAGAACGAGTACAATGTCGATGTCCGTCTGGAGCAGCTTCCGTTCGAGTATATCCGCTGGGTTGAGAACCCGGAGGAAGTGGATGTGGCGAAGATCCAGGGTACTTCTGACATGAAGCGTATCTGCGACCTCAAGGGCAATCCGTTATTGTTATTCATCAACAGCTGGAGTGTCGGCATGGTCGAGGAGAGAAATCCGAACTTAAAGCTCAGTGAGTTCGGAAAGAACTAATCAGGTTTACAAATTATATCATCACAGGAACATGTGGAACCAGTTGTTTTGACTGGGAATACCGCATAGACAGGAGGAATATAAGATGAGTAAGATCGATGTTGTAAGAGCAGCCATGGTCGAGGCCATGAAGGCAAAAGATAAAGAGAGAAAGGATTCCCTTTCCATGCTTCTCTCCGCGTTAAAGAACGCGCAGATCGATAAGCGCGAAGCTCCGCTCACCGAGGATGAGGAGAACGCGATCGTAAAGAAGGAGATCAAGCAGGTCAAAGAGACGATCGATACCGCTCCGGCAGACCGCGCTGATATCATCGAAGAGGCAAAGAAGAGACTGGCCGTATATCAGGAGTTCGCTCCGGCTGATATGACTGAGGACCAGATCAGGGAGACGATCGCAAAGGTTCTCGCAGAGCTCGGAATCGAAGCCCCGACAGCAAAGGACAAAGGAAAGATCATGAAATCCCTGATGCCGCTCGTAAAAGGAAAGGCAGACGGCAAGATCGTAAACGAGATCTTAGCTGGATTCATGAAATAAGGTAAATGAACGAAACGCCTGCGAAGCAGACAATAAAGCGCGTAAGTGCGGGTTTGTGATCAGGCATGCAGCCAATAACTGGCGCACAGAATAAATATGATATAAGCGGGGCTGGCTTTACGATCTCGGAAACACCCGGGATGAGACGGTCCCGCCTGTCTGTAAAATGGGTTATAACAAAAGAAATATGGAGGCGGAAATTATGTATAAAGAGAAGATCAGCCGGTATATTGACGCGCACAGGAAAGAAATGCTGGAGGACATCGGAGCTCTTTGCCGGATCAACAGTGTGAAGGGGTCTTACCGTATCGGAAAACCTTATGGGGAAGGGTGCTCCGAGGCGCTGCGTACAGCTCTGCATATTGCGGAATGTTACGGTTTTGCCATCAACAACTATGACAACTATGTTGGAACCGTTGACATGAATGACAAAGAGGCACAACTCGATATTCTGGCACATCTGGACGTTGTTCCGGCCGGAGACGGCTGGACCGTTACAGAGCCTTTTGAGCCGGTAGTAAAAGACGGAAAGATCTATGGCCGCGGAACTGCGGACGATAAGGGACCGGCAATTGCTGCCCTCTACGCGATGCGTGCCGTAAATGAACTTGGAATCCCGATGAAAAAGAACGTTCGCCTGATCCTTGGCACTGACGAGGAGTGCGGAAGCTCCGACATCACCCACTACTACAGCGTGGAAAAGGAAGCTCCGATGACCTTCTCCCCGGATGCATCCTTCCCGGTGATCAATATCGAGAAAGGCCGGATCGGAGGTAATTTTACGGCAGAGTTCGAGCCGTCGGACCGTCTTCCGAAGATGGTATCCTTCCACAGCGGAACGAAGACGAATGTGGTTCCGGGAGCGGCAGAGGCATTATTTGAGGGTCTTGATGGAGATGAGACAGAGGCTCTTGCAAAGAGCATGGAGGAGGAGCTTGGAATCCAGTTTACGGTATTCTCTGAGGATGGCTGCCTGAAGATCGCTGCAACTGGCGAAAACGGCCATGCAATGGCACCGTGGAAAGGAAAGAATGCCCTGACAGGACTCTTATCCCTGATCGAGCGTCTTCCGTTGGCGGAATGCGGACAGGTAAAGGCAGTCCGGGCGTTAAACCGCCTGATGCCGCACGGTGACTGGTACGGCGAAGCGCTTGGAATCAAGATGAGCGATGAGGAGTCCGGCGAATTGACATTGGCATTCAGCATGCTGGATATTTCCGAGAAAAGCTTAGAGGGCGAATTTGACAGCCGTTGTCCGATCTGTGCCACAAAGGAAAACACCATTGATGTGATCCGTGAAAAAATGGAAGCAGATGGAATCTCCTTTAATACGGAAGAGATGAAGCCGCCGCACCATGTACCGGCAGATTCTGATTTTGTGAAGACACTGCTCTCCGCATATGAGAAATATTCCGGAAGAAAGGGTGAGTGTATTGCCATCGGTGGCGGAACCTATGTCCACGATTTAAAGAACGGCGTTGCTTTCGGCGCTGCCCTTCCGGAGACCGAGAACCACATGCACGGCCCGGACGAATTCGCGGTGGTTGACGAGCTCACAATGAGCGCGAAGATCTTTGCGCAGGTGATTGTGGATCTTTGCTGTTAAAAGAGATCATGATTGGGAGAAAATGAATAGATAAGCGCAGCAGAGCGCACACGGTCCGGCTTCAGAAATGGAGCCGGGCCATTTTTTGTTATGGCTTATAGCAAATTACGCAGAATGAGCGGAAGCCGGAATAGCCGCAGTAAGCAGAGCTTTTTCTTGTAAAAACACGAGATTCATGGTAGCATAGAAGCAATGAAAAATCTGTGCATGGCTGCACGAAAGGAGCAGCAGAGATGAAAGAAATGAACATTCCTGTTGGAGTTTCGGATTTTGAAGAAATTCGTAAAAATGAGTATTACTATATTGATAAATCGGAATTAATAGGAGAGCTGCTCAGCAGAACGGGGATAAAAGTAACGCTTATTACCCGTCCCCGGCGCTTCGGCAAGACATTGGGCATGAGCATGCTGGAAAGCTTCTTCGACATCCGCAAGGAGAGCAGAAAACTGTTTGAGGGACTGAAAATTACAGAAAACCAGGCATTGTGCGATGCGTGGATGAACCAGTATCCGACAATTTTTGTTTCGTTTCGACAGGTAGATGGACTGGATTTCACTGGGGCATACGATATGCTCACAATGGTGATTGCAGATTTGTACAACAGACATCTCTATTTGCTTGATGGTAAAAATGCCACGGACTTCCAAAAAGCGGCGTTTGCACATCTCGCACATGGCAGCGGTTCGATAAAAGAAGTTAAGAGCAGCCTTATGCTTTTGACAACGATGATGCAAAGCTATTATGAAAAGCCTGTAATTCTTCTTATAGATGAGTATGATGTTCCCGTAGCAAAAGCGAACAACAACGGTTACTATGATGAAATGCTCGATGTTATGAAAGGCTTGATGCAGGCACTGAAGGACAATCAGGCACTTCGGTTCGCGGTTGTTACGGGGTGTCTGAAGATTGCAAAAGAGAGCATCTTTACTGGAACAAATAATTTTGTGTCGGATACGATCACAAATTCCCGTTTGAACGAGTATTTTGGTTTTGTACAGAGCGAGGTTGACCAGCTGCTGAATGACGCCGGTCTGACGGAACAGGCTGACAATATCAGGAAATGGTATGATGGCTACCATTTCGGTGATTTTGATGTTTACTGCCCGTGGGATGTTATGAATTATATGTTGGAACTGCAGCGAAATCCGAAAGCCAGACCGGTCAGTTATTGGAAAAACACCAGCGACAATGCCATCATACGTTCCTTTATTGAGTATGCAGGCGGTACGATTACAAATAAGCTTGAAACTTTGATGGCGGGCGGCTGTATTGTTCAGCGTGTAGATGAAAACCTGACCTATGATTATCTGCATTCTTCGGAAGAGAATCTTTGGAGTACACTATATCTGACGGGCTACTTAACCAAAGCGCGCAAGGGAGATTACAAGGACGAACTGCCGGATGGCATGGCTGCTCTTATGATTCCGAATGCAGAAATCAAAGAGATTTTTGAAACGACAGTTATTAAATGGTTCGATGACAGCACGAAGAAGTGGAATCGAAATGCTTTGTTTGACGCTGTATGGAACGGTGACAGTGAGAGGATTACCAAAGAAATGAATGCCCTGCTCCGGCGGACGATCAGCTACCATGACTATCGGGAAGACTTCTACCACGCTTTTCTTGCAGGTATCTTCACCGGCGCCGGATATATGGTGGATTCCAACAAGGAACACGGAGAAGGCCGGAGCGATGTGGTTATTTACGATTCTATGAATGCCCGTGTTGCAATTTTTGAGGCAAAGTATACGAAGGTTCTGGAAAATCTGGGGAGTGCGTGCGATACAGCTTTGCGGCAAATTGATGATCGAATGTACGCAAAGGAGTATGAGGAAGACTATGACCAGATTCTTTGCTACGGTATTTCGTTTTTTAAAAAGCGCTGCATGGTAAAGAAAAAGTGACTCATTGCAAATAAAAACCAAAGCCGCAGAAAAATTCAGGAACATGCTGCCGAAAGCGGTGCATGGAGGAAGAACTGGAGAAGAATAGATGAATTGCAGGATCATTGACATTCATACGCATATCTATCCGGTCGCCCTGGCGAGACGGGCCATGGAGGTCACCGGGCATGAAAATGATGATTTTAAGAAGCTTCCGATCCGGGAAAATCTGTTGGCGCGGATGCGGGAGGCGGGAGTGGATCTCTCCGTGAACCTGCCGGTGGTATCGAAACCACAGAATCAGGGGGAGGTGAACCGGTTCGCGAAGGAATCGGCAAGAAAAAATATTATCTCATTCGGCGGCCTTCACCCGGACTGTGAGAATGTGATCGAGGAGCTGGAAAAGCTGAAGGATATGGAGATGGCCGGGATCAAGTTCCATCCGCCGTTTCAGAAGGTCCATCTGGAAGATCCGAAGTATGGGGAGATGTGGAGAAAGATCAATGAGCTGGGATTCCCGGTGCTGATCCATATGGGGACGGCGAGGATCGTGCGCCCCTATGATCTCTACCCGTCGGGAATCCGAAAAATCTTAAAATCTGCCCCGGATATCCCAATTATCATGGCCCATATGGGAAGCTTCTGCATGATGAAAAATCCCAATGAGAATCTTGAAAATCTGCCGGAAAATGTATTTATCGATACGGCCATGAGCGCGGAGCTGGAGGAAGCCGGGGAGTTCGAGGAGATCGTCCGGAAATTCGGCACAAAGCGAGTGCTTTACGGCTGTGATTTTCCTTATGGAAGCCAGAAAGCCGCAATCGCGAGGATCAAGGACAGCAGCTTTTCGGACAGCGAAAAGGAAGACATGTTGTGGAGAAATGCGGCGAAGATTTTGAAGGCAGTGGGAAAACTGCCGGAGAATATTGAGTTGTAAAGCTTCAGAAAAATTACAATTAAGTGAAAATAATGCTGGATATTTATCTCAGGGACAAGAAATGGAACATAGACTATAAATAGAGAGTATGACTGGTTGACGGCAGCCTGCGCGAATAACAGGTCTGTGGTTGATGGGATACATAAAAATGTTTCGATCCGGGAGATGATGCCATGCGGATGAGCGAATTGAAGAGGCGGGAAGTGATCAACGTCTGCGACTGCAAACGTTTAGGCTTTGTGGGTGATCTGGATGTCGATCCGTGTACAGGCAGGATTCTGGCGATCATCGTGCCGGGACCGGGCTGTGTCTGCGGTTTCCTGGGACGGGAAAAAGAATTTGTGATCCCCTTTGGGGATATCTGTCAGATCGGAGACGATATTATTCTGGTCCGGGTTGAGGAGAAGAAGGAAAAGCCGCCAAAGCCCCCGAAGCCGTGTCCACCGCCGCCAAAGCCGCCGTTTTGTCCCTGCCCGCCTCCATGTGAGCAGGGAGGAAGATGTGACTGTCCGCCGCCGTGTAATATGGATTGTGGCTGCTCTCCGCCTTGTGACCAGGAAAAAGGCGGTTATATAAAAAAGTGGCGGTAAAAAACCTGGAAGTGAGAGTTGTTTCCGGGTCGAATAGCGGGAAGATGGACATGAGATAGATTGGTATAATTAGTAGTTAATGAAGATAAGTCAGGAAAGGAACTGTAGAATGAACAAACTTCATACGATACCGGCAGCAGATGGATTCCGCATGCCGGGAGAATTTGAACCCCACAGAGGCTGCATCATGATCTGGCCAAAGCGTCCGGGAAGCTGGAACTACGGCGCGAAAAAAGCGAGAGAGGCATTCAAGCGCGTGGCATGGGCCATCGCGGAGAGCGAGGAGGTCTTTATGCTGGCGGGGCCGGATGTGGAGGAGAATGCCCGCGAGATGTTAGCCGGGAATCCGGGACACGAGATCCATGTGATCCGCATGGAGTCCGACGATGCCTGGGCGCGGGATGTGGCACCGACCTTTGTGGTGAACGGGGAAGGTGCGGTTCGTGGCATCGACTGGGAGTTCAACGCCTGGGGAGGAACCGTGGATGGACTTTACGCCCACTGGGAGAAGGACGATCTTGTGGCGGAAAAAGTCTGTGGGGAGCTTGGCTATGGCTGCTACGAGGCCCACCCATTCGTTCTGGAAGGTGGTTCGATCCATTCTGACGGAGAGGGGACGGTTCTTGTGACGGCAGCGTGCCTCCTGAGCGGAGGAAGAAATCCGAAGCTCACAAAGGACGAGATCGGGAAGAAGCTCTGTGCTTACCTTGGGGCTAAAAAGGTGATCTGGCTGGAACGTGGAATCTACAATGACGAGACGAATGAACATGTGGATAACATCTGCGCGTTCGTGCGCTCGGGCGAAGTGGTCTTAGGCTGGACCGATGATGAGAATGATCCCCAGTATGCCATGTCGAAGAGCTGTCTGGATATTTTAGAACATGAGACGGATGCTATGGGCAGAAAGATCAAAGTCCACAAGCTTCCAATCCCAAAGACACCGATCTGTGTGACGGAGGAAGATCTCGGTGGTTATGAGTTTGAGGACGGCGAGGACACGAGAGAAGTCGGGGAACGGCTGGCGGCAAGTTATGTAAACTTCTATATCTCAAACGGCGGGGTGATCGTGCCGCAGTTTGGGGATGAGCATGATAAGACGGCGGTGGAGATCCTCGGAAAAGTGTTCCCGGAAAGAAAGATCTGCCCGATCCCGGCCAGAGATATTCTTCTCGGAGGCGGAAATATCCACTGTATCACGCAGCAGATCCCACAGGGAAGATAGGAAAAGAATACGATAAAAAATAGAATCAGAAAACGTGTATTGAACCAGGATAGACGCTGTACCTGAGGAGCAATTCAAAAAATTAAAAATCAAAGAACAATATGGAGCTGGAATATAGACAGCACATAGGGACAATAAAACGGATACCCCACAGGAGGAAATATAAAATGCGAAAAGTAAAAGTCGCAGCGGTACAGATGCGCTGCACAAGAGACGTGAATGCGAATATCGCAAACGCGGAGGGACTCGTGAGAAAAGCGGCAGCGGACGGAGCCCAGATCATCCTGCTCCCGGAGCTCTTTGAGCGCCAGTATTTCTGCCAGGAGCGCCAGTACGAATACTATGAGTTTGCAAAGCCGGTGGAGGAGAACGACGCGGTAAAACACTTCGCGAAGGTGGCGGAGGAGCTCAAAGTCGTTCTTCCAATCAGCTTCTACGAGAAGGACGGAAAGCGCCTGTTCAACACTGTTGCGATCCTTGACGCAGATGGAACAAATCTTGGAATCTACCGGAAGACCCATATCCCGGATGACCACTATTATCAGGAAAAATTCTACTTCACACCGGGCGACACGGGATTTAAGGCATTTAAGACCCGCTACGGCACCATCGGCGTGGGCATCTGCTGGGACCAGTGGTTCCCGGAGACCGCGAGATTTATGGCGGTAAAGGGCGCAGAGCTCTTATTCTACCCGACAGCCATCGGCAGCGAGCCGATCCTCTCCGTGGACAGCATGCCCCACTGGAGACGCTGTATGCAGGGACATTCCGCGTCGAACCTGATGCCGGTGATCGCAGCAAACCGTGTGGGACTGGAAGAGGTAACGCCATGTGAGGCAAATGGAAACCAGAAATCAGCCCTGAAATTTTATGGCTCCTCCTTCATCACGGACGGTGCCGGCGAAGTGATCCAGTCCATGGACCGCGACAGCGAGGGCGTGATCACAGCGGAGTTTGACCTGGATGAGCTGGAGCGCGAGAGATTCTCATGGGGACTCTTCCGCGATAGAAGACCGGAGATGTACCACGAGTAAGAAAAATTCAGAGAAGAAAAGGCACATGCCATGGAATAAACATTGGTTCCGGGTGATGTGCCTTTTATCATGAAGAGAAGCAGTGAGAGTGAACCCCACTAAAGTATAACTGTGATTCATATAAATAATAGAAAACATATATGCCAGTAATTTCTCCAATTTGTTGAAAATTAAGAAAAATTAGAGTATGATTACAAAGAGATAATCGGACAGAAAAGGAATTAGTCCGGTACAAATATGAAAAGTAAAATACCCGAAAAATATGGAAATGACGGCAGCATTTCGTGAATTTTCAGGCGGGATATGGAGGAAAAAGACATGGAATATAGAATTGCAACGATCTCCGGTGACGGAATCGGTCCGGAAATCGTGAGAGAAGCAAAGAAAGTTTTAGATAAAACAGGTCAGAAATACGGTCATAAATTCAACTATGAAGAGGTCCTCATGGGTGGAATCTCCATCGACACCTACGGTGTGCCGCTGACAGACGAGGCGCAGGAGACCGCAAAGAAGAGTGACGCTGTTCTTCTCGGTGCAGTAGGTGGAAATGTCGGCAACTCCCGCTGGTACGATGTTGCCCCGAACTTAAGACCGGAGGCAGGACTTCTTGCGATCCGTAAAGGATTAAATCTCTTCGCAAATATCCGCCCGGCATACCTCTACAATGATCTTGCAGGCGCATGCCCGTTAAAACAGGAGATCATCGGTGACGGCTTCGACATGGTCATCGTCCGCGAGCTGACCGGAGGCCTTTACTTCGGTGAGCGCCACACAGAGACCGTAAACGGTGTTGAGCAGGCGACAGATACTCTCGTTTACAGCGAGAAGGAGATCCGCCGCGTAGCGATCAAGGCATTCGAGATCGCCATGAAGAGAAAGAAGAAAGTAACAAGTGTCGATAAGGCAAACGTTCTCGATTCCTCCAGACTCTGGAGAAAAGTTGTTGCGGAAGTCGCAAAGGACTACCCGGAAGTCACTCTTGAAAATATGCTGGTCGACAACTGCGCAATGCAGCTCGTTATGAACCCGCGCCAGTTCGATGTGATCTTAACAGAGAACATGTTTGGCGATATCTTATCCGACGAGGCGAGCATGATCACCGGTTCCATCGGTATGCTGTCCTCCGCAAGCTTAAATGAGAGCAAATTTGGTCTCTACGAGCCGAGCCATGGTTCCGCACCGGATATCGCAGGAAAAGACATCGCAAATCCGATCGCGACGATCCTCTCCGCAGCTATGATGCTCCGCTTCTCCTTCGACCTTGACAAGGAAGCAGATGCTATCGAGGATGCGGTCAGAAAGGTCCTCGCAGAGGGCTACCGTACCGTCGATATCATGGACGAGGGCAAAAAGCAGGTCGGAACCACCGAGATGGGAAATCTGATCTGTGATAGAATCTGATAAAATAAAGCAGAACGAGACTGGCAGAATACATGAGTTCATGTGTTCTGCCTTTTTTATGTAACAGGAAATTCCCTGTTACATAAAAAGGCACTAACGTGTCCAAGATGCACACTCGCGCGAAGATGTAGATTGTCGCAAGCGACCGCGCGAGGCGCGAGAATGTGCCAAGGCACATTCTTTTTATAGAAATCCGGAAGAAATTGCCTACAGCAGTCATATATTTTAAAAAAATTACCAAAAATGAAAAAAAGTTTGCATAATTCGGGGCAAATCAAAAATTTATCATTGATTTGCCCGGGCACTTGTGTTAGGATATATGTCAAATCATCCTAAGGCGTCGCGTTACACTGGTAGAGAAGAGACAGAGTAAAGTGCGGCGCCGGATCGAGAGACAAAGGCTGAATGTGTGGTCATTCTTGAAAGGACCGATCATAGAGCAATCAGAGAGAGGGGAATAAAACTATGAGCAGAGTTTACAACTTTTCCGCAGGACCGGCTGTGCTGCCGGAAGAAGTATTGAAAGAGGCAGCAGCTGAGATGCTGGATTATAACGGTACCGGAATGTCCGTTATGGAGATGAGCCACCGCTCAAAAGCGTTCGAGGAGATCATCCAGACAGCAGAGCAGGACATCCGAGACCTCTTAAAGATTCCGGATAACTACAAAGTCCTGTTTTTACAGGGCGGCGCTCACCAGCAGTTCGCTGCAGTACCGTTGAACCTGTTCAAGAACCGTGTCGGCGATTATATTATCACCGGACAGTGGGCAAAGAAAGCATGGAAGGAAGCAAAGCTTTACGGAACAGCGAATGCCATTGCATCCAGTGAGGATAAGACATTCAGCTATATTCCGGATTGCTCCGATCTTCCGGTCGATGAGAATGCCGATTACGTTTATATCTGCGAAAATAATACGATCTACGGAACAAAATTCCACACACTCCCGAATACAAAGGGAAAAACACTCGTCTCTGATGTGTCCTCCTGTTTCCTCTCTGAACCGATGGATGTATCAAAATACGGTGTGATCTATGGCGGTGTCCAGAAAAACATCGGACCGGCAGGTGTTGTTATCGTGATCATCCGTGAGGACCTGATCCGCGAGGATGTTCTTCCGGAGACACCGACGATCATGCGCTACGATGTCCAGGCGAAGGCCGGATCCCTCTACAACACTCCGCCGTGTTACGGAATCTATATCTGTGGCAAGGTCTTCAAATGGCTGAAGAAGCAGGGCGGACTGGAAGCCATGAAGGAGAAAAACGAGCGGAAGGCAAAGATCCTTTACGATTATCTGGATCAGAGCAGGCTTTTCCACGGAACTGTCCGCAAAGAGGACCGTTCCATCATGAATGTGCCATTCGTTACAGGTGATAAAGATCTGGATGCCCTGTTCGTAAAGGAGGCGGAGGCAGCCGGATTCGTGAACTTAAAAGGACACCGTACCGTCGGCGGCATGAGAGCCAGCATCTACAACGCAATGCCGGAGGAGGGTGTTGTGAAGCTTGTAGAATTTATGAAGAAATTTGAGGCGGAACACGCGGACGCGTAAGACTGCCGGATGAAAATATCAGAGGAAAAATCATGAGAAATATTTGTTGTTTAAATCAGATCTCCCACTATGGCACAGACCGCCTCACGGGAGACTATAAACTTGTAGATGATATTAAGGATGCGGAAGGAATCCTGGTCCGCAGCGCGTCTCTCCACGAGACAGAATTCCCGGCTGGACTCCAGGCCATTGCCAGAGCCGGAGCCGGAGTCAACAATATCCCGCTCGACGAATGTGCGAAGAAAGGCATCGTCGTATTCAATACACCGGGCGCAAATAAGAACGGTGTAAAGGAGCTTGTTCTCGCAGGCCTGTTCCTGACATCCAGAGACGTTGTCGGTGGTATCGGGTGGTGCAGGGAACATGCCGGGGAAGAGGACATTGCGAAGAAGATGGAGAAGAGCAAAAAGGCCTTTGCAGGAAACGAAATCAAGGACAAGAAGCTCGGCGTCATCGGTCTCGGTGCGATCGGCTGTGAGGTCGCAAACGCTGCCGCGGCTCTCGGAATGGAAGTTTACGGGTATGACCCGTTTATCTCCGTCAACGCCGCATGGATGCTGTCTCGCTCCGTAAAACATATCATGGACGTGAACACGATCTACAAAGACTGTGATTACATTACAGTCCATGTGCCGCTTCTTGATTCCACGAAGGAAATGATCAACAAGGATGCTTTTGACCAGATGAAGGACGGCGTCGTGATCTTAAACTACGCGAGAGACCTGCTTGTAAATGATGATGATATGGCAGAGGCGTTAAAGTGCGGAAAGGTGAAGAAATACATCACCGACTTCCCGAACGCGAAGACTTCTGCAATGGAAGGCGTGATCGCTACACCGCATCTTGGCGCATCCACGGAGGAATCCGAGGACAACTGCGCGGTGATGGCTGCGGATGAGTTAAAGGATTACTTAGAAAATGGTAATATCAAGAACTCTGTAAACTATCCGGCGTGCGACATGGGAATCTGTCAGGTGGCAGGAAGAATCGGCCTACTCCACGCGAATATTCCGAACATGATCGGTCAGATCACGTCGATCCTTGCTGCTGAGGGAATCAACATCGCCAATATGACGAACAAGAGCCGCGACAAGTATGCGTACACGCTTCTTGATCTGGAGAATCCGGTGAAAGAGGAGGCGGTTGCCCACCTTGAAAAGATCAGCGGAATGTATAAGGTCCGCGTGATCAAGGGCTAAAAAATATAGTCGAAAAGAGAATAATACGGCTGCATAAGAAGATGGCAGCTGTGAAATGTAATTGTAATTCATCCATGTACGAAAAATCGTCATGGATGAATTGCGTTTATAGAGAACTGAGTGTAATATAGAGGCAGGATAAAATAATATGGGGAGGTAACAGGCATGGCAGTAGTGAGACCGTTTTCATGCGTGCGCCCGGCAGCAGAACATGCGGCAGAGATCGCGGCACTTCCGTATGATGTATACAACAGGGAGGAGGCAAAGCGAGAGGTGAAGTCCCATCCGCTTTCCTTCCTCGCCATCGACCGCCCGGAGACGGGATTCCCGGACACGGCGGACATGTACGCGCCGGAGGTCTATGCCCACGCAAAGGATCTTTTCGAACAATGGGTGAAGGACGGAAACTATGTGGAAGATCCGAATGAGACCTACTATCTCTATGAACTCACGATGAACGATCATCCCCAGACAGGAATCGTGGCATGCTCAAGCGTAGATGACTATGTAAACGGCGTGATCAAGAAGCACGAGAATACGAGAGAGGAGAAGGAACTGGACCGGATCCGCCATATCGATGTGATGGACGCCCAGTCCGGACCGATTTTTCTCGCATATCGCCCGGTAAAACGCTTAAAAGAACTGGTTGCACTTGCAAAAGAGGAGAATCCGCTTTATAATTTTATCTCAGAGGATGGAATCAGACACCGGGTATGGAAAATCGGATCCGGTGATATGATAAAAGAGATCCGGGAGGAATTTGAAAAGCTCCCGGCGACATATATCGCAGACGGTCATCACCGCGCGGCTTCTGCCGTGAAGGTTGCCTTAAAGCGCAGGGCGGAACACCCGGACGCGCCGAAGGACGCCCCGTTCAACTACTTCCTCTCCGTACTGTTCTCAGAGGATGAACTGACGATCCTGCCGTATAACCGTGTAGTGTGGGATCTGAACGGACACTCGGAGGAGGAGCTCTTAAAGGAAGCTTCGAAGCTTTTTGAGGTCTCCGGACCTTTAAAGGAAGCTGTGGAGCCGAAGGAACGCGGTGAGGTCGGCATGTACCTCGGAGGAACATGGTATGATCTGAAATTAAAGGCGGGAGTCCGACCGGATGATCCGGTGAAGGGACTTGACGTGTCCGTGCTCCAGGAGAAATTCCTGGCTCCGGTGCTTGGAATCGGAGACCCGAGAACGGATAAGCGCATCGACTTTGTGGGCGGGATTCGCGGCGTGAAAGAACTGGAGCGCCGCTGTGAGGCGGACATGAAGATCGCCTTTTCCATGTATCCGACATCGATGGAAGAACTGCTGTCTGTTGCGGACGCGGGGCTTCTGATGCCGCCGAAATCGACCTGGTTTGAACCGAAACTGCGAAGCGGAATTTTCATCCACCGGCTGTAGCCTGAAACTTGGGGTCAGCCGACAGGATTTCTGGAGATCGAAATGGGACTGCAGTCGTGGAGCCGCCGGTATCACAGAAACCTGACATCACAGGAGAGAAAGGAATATTGTTGTGGGAAAGATTATTTTAACAGGAGACCGTCCGACAGGTCGTCTTCATGTAGGACATTATGTAGGATCTCTTAGAAGAAGAGTAGAGCTTCAGAATTCCGGAGAGTATAGCGATATCTATATCATGATTGCTGACTCCCAGGCGCTCACAGACAATGCGGATAACCCGGAGAAGGTCCGCCAGAATATTCTGGAGGTTGCGCTCGATTACCTGTCTGCAGGTCTTGATCCGGAAAAATCCACGATCTTTATCCAGTCCATGGTGCCGGAGCTCTACGAGATGACCGCTTACTATATGGACATCGTTACGGTTTCCAGATTACAGAGAAACCCAACCGTAAAGAGCGAGATCCAGATGAGAAATTTTGAGGCCAGCATCCCGGTTGGCTTCTTTACCTATCCGATCAGTCAGGCAGCAGATATCACAGCCTTCAAGGCAGACGTGGTTCCGGCTGGTGAGGACCAGATGCCGATGGTGGAGCAGACGAGAGAGATCGTTCACAAATTCAATACGGTATACAATACAGATACTCTTGTTATGCCGGATATTCTTCTTCCGAGCAATGACGCGTGCCGCCGTCTTCCGGGTATTGACGGAAAGGCAAAAATGAGTAAATCCTTAGGAAACTGCATCTACCTTTCCGATACAGAGGAGGATGTAAAGAAGAAAGTCATGTCCATGTACACAGATCCGAACCACTTAAAGGTAAGCGATCCGGGACAGGTTGAGGGAAATACCGTCTTCACATATCTGGACGCATTCTGCAAGGACGAATACTTCGCAGAGTTCTGGCCGGATTACAAGAACCTCGACGAGGTGAAAGAGCACTACAAACGCGGTGGACTTGGCGATGTAAAGGTCAAGAAGTTCTTGAACCGTGTGCTTGAGGAGGAGCTCCGTCCGATCCGCGAGAGAAGAAAGAGATGGGAGCAGGACATCCCGGCTGTATACGAGATCTTAAAGAGCGGAAGCGAGAAGGCAGAGCGCGTGGCTGCACAGACATTAAAGGAGATGCGTGCGGCTATGAAGATCAACTACTTTGACGATGCGGCGCTGATTGCGGAGCAGAGTAAGAAGTATAACGGTTAATATAAAAGCTGAATCTGCAGATGAATGGATTCGGGAAAAGTGAATAAAACAGACTGGATGCTGCATATATTATACCCATGGTAAAGCGGGGGTGTCTGTATGCGGGAGCTGGTACTGGAATTGATGGGGGAATACGGCAATCTTGCTGTGTTCCTCCTTATTTTAGTTGAAAATCTCTTTCCTCCGATCCCGTCGGAGGTGATCCTGACCTTTGGGGGCGTCATGACGGTCTGCACGGACATGACGCCCGTCGGTGTGATCCTGTTTTCCACTGCCGGATCGCTGGCGGGGGCTGTCATTCTATACAGCGTGGGACGGTTTCTGCCGGATGAGGTGTTCCGGAAACTGCTCTGCGGACAGATCGGACATCTGCTTCACTTCCGCCTGGAAGATGTGGATCTCGCGAAAGGATGGTTCAGGGAACGCGGGAGATCGGCGGTGTTCCTGTGCAGGCTGATCCCCATCGTCCGCAGCCTGATCTCCATCCCTGCAGGGATTGCCAGGATGCAGTTTGTGCCGTTTCTTGTCTTTACGGCGGCGGGAAGTCTTCTGTGGAACACGGTCCTCGTCTATGCCGGGAGGATTGCTGGGGACTCCTGGGAGAAGGTGTCGGCGGCCTTTGGGGTGTATTCGGATCTGTTTCTCATGATAGCTGGGATCTCCATCGCCTTTGCTGTCCTGTTTCGCGGGTGCGGAGAAAGAAGAAAGCTGTAGAAGCCATATAGAAAGGTCATTGCGGATGGGAGAAGGATGGAAAAAGAGAGTGAATTTCTTTTGCGAAATAATATAATTATTTGAATAATTATATACAATAGAACAATAAACTAATAACAATAAAATAAAAAATATTTTTTCTAAAAACATATTGACAAATGAGAAGATATCGAATATAATGAAGACAACAAAAAGAAAGAGAGAACAAAGCAAAGAAGACGAAAAGGTTCGTACTTAAAAAAATCTAAGTAAAGGAGGTACAGTCCACCGAACACATAAGTCTCGTTCCATTTTTCAAATTTGAAAAATCCGGAACAAAGGAAAAACACAAAACCGGGTAATTAATCGAAAAAAAGATTATTTGAAATCCTTCAAGATATGACGAGAAAGTATCAAAAAGAGAAATACAATAATCGATATGAGAACGAAAAGAAAGATAAGATTTCGGAAAAAGCCGGCGGAGTGAAAAAGGAAAACTTCATATAGAAAAAAATCTAATGAAAACGAGGTAAGATCCATTGGATAACGCAGAACATTAAGGTGGGTATCGAAACAAGAAAATTGATTCGGTACCCACTTTTTATGCGCAGAAAAGAATTGCTGCCACTTGCTTTTGGGGGGAGAGTAGCAAACTGTCTGTACGAACCAGGTGCAGGTCTGTAACCGGGCAGGCTTATTAATCTGTATTAAAGCCCTTCACAGTCAAACGGTGGCGTATATTCTTCTTTCGCGCTGCTTCTTTCCTGCATAAACCCTTCCGTGAGACCGAGGTCAATCGCGGTGTCAACGACTTTGTTGTACTCATAGGAGGTGATCCGCCGGTTGATCTCCGGATATTCGGTGCTCCTGTAGAACGGCGTATACTGGCTCATGATGCTGATAAGATACTGGTGATCCGGGAGATTTTCCCTGATCCAGTGCAGGAGGCGGATCGAGTCCTCTTTTGCGCCCGGAAGGACCATGTGACGGATGATGACGCCGCGGTCCAGCATTGATGGATTCCTTTTATTCCAGGAAAGTCCGCCGGTGAGGCGGATCATTTCTTTTATGGCGGCGGAAGCTTTCTCGAAATAGTCCGGGGCGGCGGAGTATTTCTTGGCGAGACCGCTGTCCATGTATTTGAGGTCTGGAAGCCAGATATCGACGTAGTCTGCGAGATCACGGATCGTTTCAAGCTTTTCGTAGCCGCCGCAGTTAAAGACGACAGGGATCTGAAGCTTCGGCTTCGCGAGATCCAGGGCGCGGACGATAGATGGAGCGAACTGGGTCCCGGTCACGAGGTTGATGTTTGCGGCGCCTTTTTCCTGGAGTTCCAGGAAGATATCGGCGAGGCGGGAGACGGAGATGGTTTTTCCGTAGTTTTCGTGACTCAGCTGGAAGTTCTGGCAGAAGACGCAGCGTAACGTACAGCCGGAGAAGAAGACGGTTCCGCTTCCGGTGGTGCCGCTGATGCAGGGTTCTTCCCACATATGCAGGGCGGCCCTGGCGGCGCGGAGCTCGTGCCCGGCGCCGCAGAAGCCGGTGGATGTTGTTCGGTCGGCATGACATTCCCTTGGACAGAGGGTGCATGATCGGTAGATGGATTCGGTTAACATAACTTTACATACTTCTTTCGTGGTGATTTATGAGCCAGATGCCTGCAGATGATCGGTATTCAGGCACTGGCGGTCGGGCAAAATGCTTTCAAGGGATCGTGTGGATCAAAGCGCTGGTTCAGGATCTTGCTTTGTCGGAATTGTATTCAGCCCGATCCGGGGTATCCGGCAGGTAGTGGTAGAGGTCCTGATAGTGCTCGAATTCCGCATCGGTCTCCGGAAGGGCGGGGATCAGGCCGGTACAGTCGGTGGCGGAGCAGGCCTGGATGTCGATGTCCCAGTCGGCGCTGGTAAGCAGTTTCTTTGATGAGTTTTTCATGGAATCACCTCCTGAATTATAGTTTTCATCGAAAAAAGAAAATAAAACAGGAAAGTAATTCAAAAAAAATTATATAGTGCAGGATTTCTAAATTATAAAAATGTCTCAAAACAGGAGAATTTAGTAATCTACCTGTGTTTTACATAACAATGACAAAGCGCTTGGGGTAGTTAAAATTAATAGTAACTGTTCAGTAGGTCTGCGCACTTGCTGCGCTGACCGTAAGAAAACATAGGCTGGAGGGCAAAAATCCCATCAGCGAAGCTGATCTGGAATGGATTTTTGCGTGTAACTATGAAGGTACTGAATAGTTACAATTAATATCTATCTATTTAAGATAATCAGTAATAATACCCCAGGCGCCCTCCAATTTCTCCAGCGTCCACGCCGCATTCGCCGGACTTGTGGATGGCAGGGAGACTGCCGGGATGCCGGTTGCGGATTCCTGGTATTTTCTGTAGTAATTCCAGGATGTCTTTCCGTTGCAGAAGATCGCCCGGATGTCGGCTGTGGACAGGATCCGGGAGAGATCGTTGGGCACGACATCGCGGATGGAGCTGTCGCTGGAACCCTCGATGGAGCAGGATGCGATCACATCCCAGAGGGCGATATGATGGGAGAGGAGAAATTCCTTTTTCTCATCAATACTGCCTGGAACCGGAACCGCGAGAATTCCGGCCAGAGTCTTCCAGAACCGGTTCTGCGGGTGGTGATAGAAAAAATGTCCTTCCCTGGATTTGACGGACGGGAAGGAACCGAGGATCAGAATCCTGGAGGCGCTGTCAAAAACAGGCGGAATCGGGTGTGTGACGGTATTCATGATAAATATCCTTTCAGATATATTTTAAATGATAAAATTGCTATCCATGTTGTATTGTAGCGTTTCTGATATTTTTTGTAAACATAGAAATTTCATACTTTTTTTATTGCCTTATGGGGAAACTCAACTTATAATGATTAGGTATCACAAAATCATGGGTCAATATACCCAAATGTGATATATGCGCAAAAGAAGTGGAGAAAATCAATGGACAATAACAATCAGAACAGAAATGGCGGAAAGCGGCCAAGCGGACAGAATATCGGGGTGCTCGCCCTGATCCTAGTGATCACGCTGATCGCTGTGACCGTTATGAACAACATGGTCCGCAAAAACCAGACCCAGGAACTCGGGTATGAGGAATTTGTGGAATACTTAAAAGAGGGAGAGATCGATACGGCGAAGATCTCCAACAACAGGATCTACTTAACGCCAAAGACTTCTTCCACGAAGCTTTCCCGCTTCATCCAGTATTATACGGTAAGAATCCCGGATGTTGATCTTGCAGAGCGTCTTTTAGATGCCAACGGGGTCCATGTGGTGGCGGAAGATACGAGTACGAGCGCGAGTATTTTAAACTTTCTGATGGGATGGGTACTCCCGTCGGCGCTCATGATCGGACTTCTCTATATGATGTACAGCCGGATGGGCGGCGGAGGAATGATGGGCGTTGGAAAGAGCAACGCCAAGGTCTACGTCCAGAAGGAGACGGGAGTCACGTTTGCTGACGTAGCGGGCGAGGACGAGGCGAAGGAATCCCTTGTGGAGATCGTCGATTTCCTGCACAATCCGCAGAAATATTCAAAGATCGGTGCAAAACTGCCGAAAGGAGCGCTCCTTGTGGGACCTCCAGGAACAGGTAAGACTCTGCTTGCGAAGGCGGTAGCCGGTGAGGCACATGTTCCGTTCTATTCGCTTTCCGGTTCCGACTTTGTGGAGATGTTCGTCGGCGTGGGCGCGTCCCGTGTCCGTGACCTCTTCAAGCAGGCACAGCAGTCCGCACCGTGTATCATCTTCATCGATGAGATCGATGCTATCGGACGCAGCCGTGACAGCCGGTTAGGCGGAAACGATGAGAGAGAGCAGACCTTAAACCAGCTGCTTTCCGAGATGGATGGATTTGATTCCTCTAAGGGACTTCTCGTCCTGGGCGCGACGAACCGTCCGGAGATCCTGGATCCGGCACTTTTGAGACCGGGACGTTTTGACAGACGTGTGATTGTTGACAAGCCGGACCTGAAGGGCCGTGTCAATATCTTAAAGGTACATTCCAAGGATGTGCGCCTGGATGAGACTGTCGACTTCGAGGAGATCGCCCTTGCGACTTCCGGTGCTGTGGGCGCAGATCTCGCGAACATGATGAACGAGGCGGCTATCAACGCAGTCAAGAACGGACGCCAGGCTGTCTCCCAGAAAGACCTCTTTGAGGCTGTGGAGCTTGTTCTCGTCGGAAAAGAGAAGAAAGACCGGATCTTAAGCAAAGAGGAGCGCCGGATCGTCTCCTACCATGAGGTTGGACACGCGCTTGTCACCGCGCTTCAGAAGGATGCTGAACCGGTTCAGAAGATCACGATCGTTCCGCGTACCATGGGAGCGTTGGGATATGTCATGCAGGTTCCGGAAGAGGAAAAATATTTAAATACGAAAAAAGAACTTGAGGCAATGCTTGTGGTTTCCCTTGCCGGACGTGCGGCTGAGGAACTCGTGTTTGACACGGTGACGACAGGTGCTGCGAACGATATCGAGCAGGCGACAAGGATCGCGAGAGCGATGGTCACCCAGTATGGTATGTCTGAGAAGTTCGGTCTTATGGGGCTTGCGACCCAGGAGAACCAGTATCTGACAGGACGCACCGTCTTAAACTGCGGTGACGCTACGGCGGCTGAGATCGATACGGAAGTCATGAAGATGTTAAAGAACGCCTATGCTGAGGCAAAGCGTCTTCTCTCCGAAAACCGTGATGCGATGGATCAGATCGCCGCGTTCCTGATCGAGAAAGAGACGATCACAGGCAAGGAGTTCATGAAGATCTTCCGCCAGGTGAAGGGAATCCCGGAGCCGGAGGAAGGAAAGAAAGAAGAGAAGAGCCGTATGGGAGGCGAGTTCGCGGAGGACGCGGCGAGCCAGCCGGTACAGGCTGCTGAGGCTTTGGAGGCCCCGACGGAGCAGAATCCGGAGCAGCAGAACTAAATATGGATAAATGTGGGCAGGGTGACAAAAAGTGTCATCCTGCCCATTTTTCTATATCAGCAAATTAAAAGAAATAATTCATGAAAAAGACAAGAATATCTGGTAAAATAAAATACAGATTTGAACACAGCTCAGAAGACAGCAGAAACGTATTGCGAATGTCCGCTTTGCAGGGCTGGAAATGGAGAGAGAAAAGAGAATTTTTATGGATCAGAATGATTATGGAAAGAGAAAAGCGGTCTGCAGACATGCGGCGGGATTTATGGCGGCGGTGATACTCGCGGCAGCGGGACAGCCGTCTATGGCGTATGCGTCTGAAAAACTTCAGACGAATGACCCGTCCGCATCGGAGCAGTGGGCGTTCTTCAACGATGGATCGTTCACATCGGAAGAGGTTACGAAGTATCCGGTCTACTCGGATCCGTTCGGGCAGCCGTCGGAGAACGCAGAGCTTCTTGGAACTCTCGTGGAGGTAAAGAAGAGACAGGCAGTTTCCGGCGTGGATATCAACCTGAAACAGGCCTGGGAGACATATGGGAACGGAAGTCATGATACCATCGTTGCAATGATCGATACGGGAATTGATGATACGCATGAGGATCTGAAAGACACTTTATGGGTCAATACCGATGAGATTCCGGGAAACGGCATCGACGATGACGGAAACGGCTACGTGGATGATTGCTATGGGTGGAATTTCTACAATAATAACAATCAGATCTTCACCGGGAATGAGGACAGCCACGGAACCCACGGGGCCGGGACGATCAGTGCCGGGACAGGAAACGGGATCGGAATCTCGGGAATCGTTCCGGGAACCCGGGTTCGGGTGATGGCGTTAAAGGCTCTTGGGGGAAATGACGGCGGCGGAAGTACGGCGGCTGTCATCAAAGCGATCAAATATGCGGAGGATAACGGTGCGGTGATCTGCAACCTGAGCCTGACGTCAACGACAGATGATAAGGCGTTATATGAGGCGATGAAGAATTCCGGTATGCTGTTTGTAGTGGCAGCAGGAAACGGAAATCCGAAGACGGGAAAAGGCGTTGATACGGATGTGATTCCATTTTATCCGGCTGCGTATGATCTGGACAATATTATTTCCGTCGCGAATCTGAGCTTTGATGGGGCGCTGTCCGCAAGCTCCAACTATGGAAAAACGACCGTGGATCTTGCGGCGCCGGGAAGTTATATTTTAAGTACGACCCCCGGAAATACCTATGGATACATGAGCGGAACGTCCATGGCAGCGCCGATGGTGTCCGGGGCGGCGGCAATGATCTATTCGTATTTTGACGGGATCGGGGTTGCGGATGTGAAGGAGATCCTGATGTCCACGGTGACACCGATGGAGAGTCTCAAGGATGTGACGGTGTCCGGCGGCAGGCTGAATGTGGGCGCAGCCCTTTCCTATGATATCAGCAGTCTATCGAGAAAGGGATTTCAGATCGGTGGAACGAGACCGGAGAACGGGACGGCTCCATATCTGGAAATGCAGACCTCGAACCGGAATGGCGGAATGTATCTGACTGTCCGCGTCCTCGATATTGACGGGGATCTTGATAAGCTCTTCTATGCAAAGGGCGAGCATACAGCCGGGGAGTTTGCGAACGGGACTGTGGAAGGAACGGCGTTTACGGTGAATGAGAAGGATATGGCGGCGTTCCAGATCACGGAAAAAGGGACGTATACGTTCTATGCTGTGGATAAGAATGGAAATGGAGCGGTGAAGATCGCAAAATTCGTGTCGGAGAGCGACGGACCGGGGGCATTTCAGTAGGATCCTGATAGGAGAAATGCCGGAGGCAACAGATGATCGGAGGAGAACATATGAAGACAAGACGATTGGGAAAAACAGGGCTCATGGTGAGTGAGATCGGATTTGGCGGGGAATGGCTGGAACGGCATACGGAAACTGAGGGCATTGAGCTGATCCGGTATGCGTCAGAGAAAGGGATCAATATGCTGGACTGCTGGATGGCGGATCCGAAATCGAGAAATATCATCGGCGAGGGAATTAAAGAGAACCGGGATCAGTGGTTTATTCAGGGACATATCGGGTCTACCTGGAAGGACGGACAGTATTTCCGCACGCGGGAGATGAAATATGTGCGTCCGGCCTTTGAGGACCTTTTAAAGAGACTGCAGACCGACTATATCGATCTCGGAATGATCCACTATGTGGATTCTGAGGAAGAGTGGGAGAAGATCCAGCACTCTGATTATCTGGATTATGTGATGGAGCTGAAAGAAAAAGGCGTGATCCGGCACATCGGCATGAGCTCCCACAATCCGAAGGTAGCTATGAAGGCGGTTGAGTCCGGATATATAGAGATGATCCTTTTCAGTATCAACCCGGCGTTTGATATGCTGCCGGCGAGTGAGGATATCGATACGATGTTTGCGGAGGAGTTTGACGCGGGACTTAAGGGGATCGATCTGGACCGGGCGATGCTCTATAAAGCCTGTGAGGAGAACGATGTGGGGATCACGGTCATGAAGGGATTCGCGGGCGGAAGACTTTTCGATGCGAAGAGATCTCCGTTCGGTGTCTGTCTTACCCCGGTTCAGTGTATTCACTATGCGCTGACGAGACCGGCTGTCTGCTCCATCATGTGTGGATATGACACAAAGGAGCAGGTAGATGCGGCAGTGGGATATGAGACTGCCTCAGAGACGGAGAAAGACTATGCGTCTGTGATCGCGAATGCGCCGTTCCATTCCTACCGGGGCGAATGTACATACTGCGGACATTGCAAGCCGTGTGCCGCAAATCTGGATATTGCTATGATCAACAAGTTTTATGATCTGGCAACCATGCAGCCGAAGATCCCGGCGACAGTGCAGTCTCACTATGAGCTTCTGGAACATAAGGCGTCGGAGTGCATCGGATGTCATTTGTGCGAAGCACGGTGCCCGTTTGGAGTTCCGATCGCGGAGAGGATGGAGAAGACTGCGAAGTTATTTGGATGCTGATATTACGGAGATCGAAAATCCAGTCAGCGAATTATCAACAAAGGAGAAATAGGATCATGTCACTTGAAAAAGCAAAAGCAGATCTGGAACAGAAGGGATTTCTGGATCATGTGATCGAGCTGAAAGAATCAACGGCCACAGTGGCAGAGGCTGCGGAGGCACTGGATGTGAAGCCGGGAATGATTGCGAAGACCATGTCCTTTTTACAGGGTGAAAAAGCCGTCCTGATCCTGACGGAAGGGACGGCAAAAGTCGATAACCACAAATATAAAGATACATTTCATGTAAAGGCGAAGATGATCCCGTTTGATCAGGTAGAAGCGCGGATCGGCCATGCGCCGGGTGGCGTGTGCCCCTTTGGGATCAACGAGGGGATCGAGGTCTATCTGGATGACAGCCTGAAGCAGTTCACAACGGTGTACCCGGCTGCGGGAAATGACCACAGTGCGGTAAAACTTACGATCCCGGAGCTCGAGCGGGCTGCAGGCGCAAAAGGATGGGTGGATGTTACATCGAGATCC
>ERZ791893.113-NODE-113-length-79180-cov-6.430926_pt1 | contig 79180 bp, 68 predicted proteins | sample MGYA00510154_ERZ791893 | MGnify/ENA primary metagenome ERZ791893 (study PRJEB30046, sample SAMN00792068) | human gut metagenome | study: EMG produced TPA metagenomics assembly of the A metagenome-wide association study of gut microbiota in type 2...
TTGCGCAAAGTAATATGTATGAGATGTCCGGATTCGGAAAGTTAAAGATGATAGGGAAAGAAGTCTGCTTAGAAATAGAAAATGTAGATATATTAGATAAGTGTACACAAAAGAACGTTTCAGGCACACATATAGTTAATTTCCTACGAAAAGAAAATATAGATATATTCAAAAATCTATCTTCAAATGATCTTAAGGGGCTACTAGAGAAAAAGAGTTTAACCGTTTCCGGACCCGTTGAGAGAAAATTTCAATGTACAGCTTCAGCAAACGGATGGAAATTAACATTATCCGCATTAAAAAAAAAGGAGTTGAATGTTGAATCTAGCTTATAATATCAAGATCATAAGTTCGAAGCCACCTATCTTAGAAAAGCAAATTCTTAATAGGTGGCTTTTATCTGTTGTTTTTTTCAAAAATAGAGTAATATTATAAGAAAAACACAGATACATTATCTCTAACACTAATATTTGGAAACATTAATTCCCATCCACCTGTAAATAATCAGTTATTATTGTTTCTTTAATTTAACACAACGCTGCTTTCAAAACTTGAAAACAAATTTTTGTCATGTATTCGTCTGGCTCAAATCCGATACACATCTGCTGATATGGGTGAATATAATTTCTAAAATCACGTAGGCAATGAGTGAATTTTTCAATAAGAGGTATAATCTTGGCCAATCTTATTAAGGTTATAGCCGAGAAATTGAATTCATAATATCATATTTTATGGATAATAAGGCATGGAGGAGGGCGAACAAGGTACACACAAAGAAACATACTCTTAAAAATACTAAGTGAGGAATTCTAAATAATAAATCAAGGATATCGAAGAATTAAAAGGATATATTCTTTATATTTGCATATAACAAATTAATAGATAAATATCATTTTTTAATCAAGACATTATGAAAAAATGTTTATTCATTATTGCACTATGTACATTTGCTTTTTCTTGTACAGAGGATTTCCCGGAAAATCAAAGTGCACAAGATTCGACCACTCCCCTTTTAAACAGCATTTCGTTGACCGAAAATGGCGCCAAACAAAAATTTGCCGAGATTTTATCTAAGGCTATATATGAAAATATAGACCTACGTAGCTTCATAAAGGATAAAGCAATACAACAATTTGACAATGACTTTGACGTTTTCTATCCTATTTTAAAAAATGAAGAAGTAGGAAACAGCAAAACATTTAGAAATATACTATTGAGGTACACAACAGAAGAGGAATTAAGCAATATTGAAAGAGCTTTACCATTGCTGAATATTTATATTCCAGACTTATCTCTATTTACAAATATAACTCCTTATAATTGGGATATAACAGACAATCAGATTCCTGTTACTTTCAAAGAGAATCAAACCTCTAAGATGTTATTGTATTTTAATGGTGAAAAATCCGGAGAAATCCCCCAAAACTGCATTCCAGGTTTTCATTTACTCGTTGTAAAAAACAATGAAAGAGTTATCCCCGTATCAATAAATACTCGTGGTGTTGCAAATAGTTATCAATTCATAGACAAGGCTTTTGATGGAATAAATAGCAAACAAAATACTCCATCAACACGTAGTATGTCAGAACCTGATAATATAGATTGGCTTTCTGAAGACATTGTAGATCCAATAGTAAAAGATGCCTATGAAAAAATGAAAGAAAATCCTTCTCTACAACGCGATAATATATATTATGGACTAACAAATAATAAACAGGAGGGAAGTCTAAACATGAATATAGATGAATATATTTATAGAATTCAAATAAGTCCAAGTAGTTACTTTACAATGGCAGATCAGGAAGGAGATCCAACTCGAAAAGACAAAGGAACTATTAGCAATAAAAAAGGTGAAATTTCCGATGATGAAGCCCTAAGTAGATTTTGGATTGATGGGAATTTCGAAATTATCTTACAAGTATTTACAGGAGTTAAAAATATCAAAGAACTGACAGCACACGAATATGTTTTTAATGTTAAACCTCAAGAATTATTTAACGTTCCTATAGAAAAGTCATATAGACATAAAACAATGTTTAGACACTCTAAATTCTATTACACTATAGATCCTCATAAATTAGAAAGAAAATGGTATTATCCTAGAACAAAAGGGCATGACACAAGATTACCTAAGTGGGATATTTCCACACAGTCTTTAGAGAGATTTATTAATATTTTTGAAAGAGATGCAGATGAAAAGATTACTTATAGTCAAAATAAAACAACTACTTTTGCAGCAAATTTTAGGTCTAGTGCAGATGGTGATATTCCAATAGGTACAAAAGGAGGAAGTATTAAAATTGGATTAGGATACGACACAACTAAATCCACTTCCACTAGTTCCACTATTACAATAGAAACAACGAAAGAAAGTGATCAATTAGGGACGTTAACTCTAAATTTTTATGATGCTATCATCGTAGAGAAAAACTCTTCAAAAGGATATCGTCCTAAAAATGTTAGTAATGGAACCGTATCAATAACAATAAGTCCAATGAGTGATGCATTTTCACGTTCTGTAAGTTTTTAAAGATTATGAAGATTATTAGTTATTTAATTCTATTGTGTTTCTGTTTGTATTCATGCGAAAAAGAACAGACGGATATTGAAACCATGATTCTTGGAAAGACCTTTAGTAATCAAAGCCTCTCTCTTACCTTTGAAAACAATGATTCCGTTTCCTTCCAAACAAAAAACACTTTATATATTTTGAAAGGAAAATCAAAATATGAAATAAATAATGGTAGAATTATAATAAAAAGTCCTTATGGAAAAAGACTTGAACCAGACGAAACAACAGACAGTTATATTTTAAGTTTTATCGGTTCTTTAAAAAAGAATAGAATAGATGATGCTACATATTCTATCATTGGGGCATATGAGAAAGAACAGTTTTTTGGAGATGAAGTAACTTTATTTCTTGAATAAATAATAAAAAACAGCCTCCATGATTTATGCTGGAGGCTGTTTTTGGTATTTTCGGGACTACCTGAACTTTCTGTACCATCGCATCTTCCATATGCCTTGTATAGACTTTTGCACATTCCAGTTTTTGATACACTAGTTCGACTGCAATCTGCGAGTTTACTCTGGGGATATTTTTTCCATAGGCTGTACTGTCCTGGATATAAACTTGCTTCCATTCGATATGTTTTTACGCTTCTATTCACTCGTCCTTTAACTGTTCGTTTGATTTTCAAAACTCATCAATGCGGCTCAAAATATATTAAGTCGACTCTGGGAAGAGAAAACGGAAGACCTGCTATGTAGGCGGTTTCCGATGACAACCGAATCCCATTCCTTTAGAAATGGGAGTATGTCAAAAATAAGATTGATAAATTAAAATATATATATTGCAAAGAAGTAGTATTATTCGATTTTATTCTTATTTTTGTTATCCTATGCACTAGAATCTTCATTGGACAGTTCGTATTTTTTCAATTTTTAATCAAACATACTATGATATGAAAAGAAATAATCTATTAATGCTATTTTTATTTTGTAGTTTATCTCTCTTTTCACAAGAGAAATTACAAAACAAAGTACTTGTTTCTGCCAATGTAGGAGTTGGCTTTTTAGTCGGTAGCTCTAACCTCTCTCCTGTAAGTCCTAATTACAGAAATGAATATAAAAATGGAATCTCAGCTGATTTAAAAGTGCTATATCTACTAAATAAACGGATAGGCTTAGGAATAAAGTACAATTATTGGGGAACTTCCGGAAAATATGAGCTTGTAGATGTATATACAAATTATAAAGACAATGTATCCCTACACTACATTGCACCTCAATTTGAATTAATAACTCCTCTAACAAATAATTTTAATATGATTAACACTGTAGGAGCAGGATATATGCACTACAAAAACAACGCTGATTTACTTAAATGGAAAACAAGTACAAATTCTTTTGCTGCAAATATTGATATAATGTTTGAATATAAAATAACAAAAAGATTCTCTGCCAGAGTGGGAGCATCATATTTTATAGGAAACGGCTTCAAAAACATGAAACAAACCATTGATGGCAATGAAAGTTCTACTACCTGGGAGAAAGAACGCCGTATTAAAGTCCATCGTATAGATTGTTTAATTGGCATTGTAGGACACTGCTAATAATAAGAAGAGAAACATTAATGGAGGCGAACCGAAAATGCTGACCAGACGGGAAAGTACATCCCGGCATACCTCCATATTTTAACTGACCTAGTCAAATTTTCAAAGCTAATATATGAAAAAACAGATAGTAACCTTATTTTCACTCCTACTATTAATCAACATTCACACAATAAAAGGAAATAACTCCGGATACTATTATTTTAAACAAATATCTGTAAAAGAGGGGCTCCCCTCGACAGTCACCTCAATATATGACGACCAAAACGGTCTGGTATGGATCGGCACTCCCTACGGAATTTACCGTTTCGATGGAGAAAAGCTGAAGAAGTATCCTCAACACCACTCTACACATACCTATTCACAATTAATCTACGGAGTAACAGGTAACGGACATGGAAACGTATGGATCTTTACACAAAACGGAACGATGCATTACAATCAGAAAAAGGACCTCTTCGAACCGTTGCTAAACGAAGGCAGGCCGATAAAAGCCTACACCGCATTCACGGACAAAAATCAAACCATATTTCCCATCAGGGATACATTACTGTACTATCATTCGGATAACAGGCCTTTGGAACGCCTGCCACTAAAAAAGAACGGCAAGCCCGTTCTGATCAGTAAAATGTATACATACGACGAGCAAACTTTTATTGCCCTCTCCACAACGGAGCAACGTCTGATATTGATAAACAAGTTCACCGGAGAGATCAAAAATTCACCATTTGACAGTCTGAATATGATCACTGACTTCTATATCGACTCCCAGAACCGTTTCTGGATTACGGAATATGGAAAGGGAGCAGCGTGCTATACACCTGAAGGTAAACTGACAGCCATCTTCAACTCCCAAAACCCAGGGCTCAGTAGCAACGTCGTATTAGATATCGAAGAACGAAACGGACAGATTTGGCTGGCAACCGATGGAGGTGGAGTTAACATCATCACGCCGGAAAGCAGGCAACTCACCATCCTGTCAAGTGAAAGAAGCCATAATTTCCCAGCCAATTCGGTTCTCTGCCTGCAAAACAGCAAAAACAATATGTGGATCGGCATGGTGAGGGAAGGGCTATTGGGGATGAAAGAAAACTTTATAAAGACTTATACGAAAGCACCCAAAAATGATCCAAGCGGAATGTCCGAGAAATGTCCGTTATGCCTGCTTGAAGATGAGAAAGGTACCATCTGGATAGGAACAGACGGCGGAGGTATCAACTGTTTCAATCCGAACACCGAAGAGTTCACCCATTTTCCGTCCACTTTCGGCGATAAAATTGTTTCTATTTGTCGCTTCTCCGATACGGAGCTACTGGCATCGAACTTTAACAAAGGAATTTATATATTCGATAAAAAAAACGGTAAGAAACGGCACTTTACAATATTGAACGAACAAATAGACAGCCGGATTAACTATCTGGGAATACCGGTTAACCTATATACAACCCCTGAAAGAGAGATCGAATTTCATGGTGGCTACTACTATCGGTACTCCAGAGAAAAGAAACAGTTCACCTCGATTACACCTCCCGGAAAGAACTATTTGGGGACCTGGATCTTCATCGGCGAATATGACTCAAAACCATACTTTTTTACTCAAACCCACATATTCCTCTACAACAAAGAAGCGAACAGGTATGAACCGACTTCGATAAACCTGAACCAGAATATATTATCGGCGTATATCGACAGCACCGGAGTAGTATGGATGGCTACCCGAAACGGATTGAATACACTCAATCTGAAAACATCCGAGAAAACAGAAATCAAACTTCCGGATGACAATGACATCGTAACCTCCCTAATAATGGATCATACGGGAATTATGTGGATAGGAACTTCAGGGACACTGTATGCTTACTTTCCGAAAGAAAAACGATTTGTAATATTCAGTGAGACGGACGGAGTGTCGCCAAATGATTTTCTGCCCAAACCGGTATTGGTGACCCGCGACAACAATATCTACATGGGAGGCTCTTCAGGATTGGTGCGCGTAAACAAGTCACTCAATCAGCATTATGAACAGAACATCCCGAAACTCAGTCTGCTGGAAACACAACTGAACGGAATAAACATCATGCCTGACCACAGTGGAAATGTTCCACAACTGGAAATAAATCCGCACTTCACTTCTTTGACCGTACGCAGTAAACTGGATGAAGGAGATATCTTTCGCAAACGTATTTACCGCTATCACATAGAAGGGCTAAACAGTAACTTTATTCAGTCCTCAAGACCATATCTAGCCATTCAGACACTGCCTCCGGGAGACTACCGGATCAAGGTACAATGTACACAGATAGACGGACGGTGGAGCCCTTTCTACGATTTGCTGCATCTAACGGTACTCCCACCTTGGTGGCAACATCCCGTATTTATCACGCTCTATATTAGCATCCTGCTTGTAGTGGCAATCTACATTATCCGGCGCCGTGAAGAGCGTATGCAACAAAAATTAAAAGAAAAAGAGAGACAAATCTATAAAGACAAAGTACAGGCATTGATCAATATCAACCATGAATTGCGTACTCCGTTGACACTACTTTATACTCCGCTGAAGCAGTTAATGAACAACAAGCAAATACCATACGAAATACGAGGTAAGCTACAGGGAACTTTTAAGCAAGCGAGGCAGATGAAGAATATCATCAACATGATACTCAACATGCGAAAAATGGAAGTGGGACAGAACACGATGCAACTGACTCCAACCCTCTTCAACGACTGGATACAGACTATTATTGACGATTTCGGCAATGAATTCGAGATGCGGGGCATCCGTTTGGTCTTCCACCCCGATCCCAATATCCGGATCGTCTCTTTCGATATCGCACAGTGTGAAATCATTGTCAGCAATCTGCTGATGAATGCTTATAAATTCAGTTATCCGAATTCGGAAGTTATGGTTACCACCCGGCTGGAGCAAGACAATAAGCTGGTGCGCATCGAAGTCAAAGACGAAGGCATAGGACTGGGCGATGAAAATATTGAAAGCCTCTTTACCAGATTTCAGCAGGGCAAGCACAACATTCAGGGAACCGGTATCGGACTGTCATATGCTAAACAACTGGTTGAAATGCATGGAGGCAGCATCGGGGCTGTCAACAACGAAACCAAGGGAGCCACTTTCTATTTCACATTACCCTATCAACAGGTACCGGGGCATGTTACCTGTACCCCGAAACCTTATTTGAACGAGGTGCTCCCCATTCAGAACAGTTCGATGATAGAGACCTGTTTATCATCCACCCGATACCGCTCGGTCATTATAGTTGAAGACGATCCAGATTTGTGTGACTATCTAGCCGAGAACTTATCTTCGCTTTTTGAAACGGTATACAAGGCTCACGACGGAATGGAGGCGATACCAACCATCGTTTCTAAATTTCCCCAACTCGTCATCAGTGACATTATAATGCCGCGAATGAATGGTCTTGAATTATGTAAAAGAATCAAGGAGAATGCAGAACTCGGTTACATTCCTGTCATCCTGCTGACCTCGAGAGTGGACGACCCCAGTATGGAGCAAAGTTATAAGACGGGAGCTGATGCCTACATCCCCAAACCCTTCGATATGGATTTGCTGACTATACAAATTCAGAATATTTTAAATAACCACAATATCATGCGCCAACATTACAGGGGCACGGAAATAATGGAAAATGAGCACAAATCGGATCCTGAAACACCACAAGACGAACAATTCATAATCTTGCTCAACAAAATAATCAGTGAAAACATGGACAATACCGAGCTGGATGTAAATATGGTAGCGCAACTGATGCACATGAGCCGGGCCACACTTTACAATAAAATGAAAACATTTATAGGTGTCGGCGTCAACGAATATATCACCCAACAACGCATCCGCCATGCCCAGCAGTTGCTTACAGACACTGCTCTGGGAATACGGGATATTTCGGAACAAACCGGATTTACATACCAGCGAAATTTCAGTACCATATTTAAAAACATAGTGGGCGAAAGTCCCTCCGAATACAGGAAGAAAAATAAAGAAGAATAAACAGACTTATGCAAAAGGGTGTATCAAGACTTTATTTTAGAAACGAATAACTTCAATCTATCATCTTCCAACCTCTATTAACCACAAAAAAAAGAGTCATATCCTCACTCAAGATAGAGTTTGATATGACTCTTTTCGTCTTTCAGCTATAATTTATGACTTTCTCAGGGCGTGTCATTTGGATTTTAAGACCGTCTCGTTATATACGTTACATAAGTTAATCAGAGCATGTCCTCCTCCGGAACATTTTAGTTTAACTTACGAATCGGATCGTCGTACAGAAGTTGAAGTTTAAGCAATTCTTGCCGAAGCTCTTTCGTTATTTTCTCTGTTCCCGGCTTTCCATACAGATTGTTCATTTCGGACGGATCCTGCTTCAGATCATACAGTTCCCAACAATCTATATCGTTGTAAAAGTGCATCAGTTTATAACGTTCGGTACGCACTCCATAGTGCCGTCTGACCGCATGTTCTGCCGGATATTCATAGAAATGGTAATAAAGCGACTTGCGCCATCGGGAAGCTTTCTCTCCACGAAGCAGGGGCAAGAACGAAACTCCATGCATATCCGCAGGAGTAGGTACACCTGCAAGATCAAGGATGGTAGGACCATAATCGATGTTTTGCACCATCTTGTCGATGTCGCCTTTCTTACCTCCGGGAAGACGTACCAGCAGAGGTGTACGAAAAGACTCTTCATACATAAAGCGTTTGTCAAACCAACCGTGTTCGCCCATGTAAAAGCCCTGATCGGAGGTGTAAACAATCATCGTGTTTTCCAGTAATCCGTTTTTCTCCAGATAATCGAGCACACGTCCCACATTGCGGTCAACTGAATGGATCACACGCATATAGTCATGCATATATTGCTGGTACTTCCATTCGGCAAGAGCCTTTCCGGTCAGTCTGACTTCTTTAAACTTCCGGATAATCGGATCATAATGTTTATCCCAGAGAAGTTTTTGTTCAGGACTTAACCGGCTGTACATGGAACGCCCGGCCTGTTCGAGTCCTGTCTGAGTATGGATTTCATTTTCTTTATCGGCCATTTTCAGATCGTATACAAGATCCATATCTTTGATAATACTCATCTCTTGTAGAGATGCCGCCACTCTGCCTTCATATTTATCATAAAAGTTTTCGGGCAGCGGATAGACCACGTCTTCGTAAAGATCCAAATCACACAGATCGGGCATCCAGGTACGGTGGGGAGCTTTATGATGAATGAAAAGGCAGAAAGGTTTCTCTTTGTCACGCTTTTCATCAAGCCAGTCGATGGCCAGATCGGTTATAATATTGGTGGCATAGCCTTCACGCTGTACCTTCTTCCCGTTATTGATAAAGTCGGGATTGTAGTAATTGCCTTGTCCCACGAGAATATCCCAATAATCGAAACCGGTAGGCTCGGAAACCAGATGCCACTTACCGATCATCGCAGTCTGATAACCCGCATTACGCAATAGCTTCGGGAAGGTCTGCTGGCTTCCGTCAAAAGTAGTGGAGTTGTCGGTAAAACCGTTGGCATGACTATGCTTTCCGGTCAGCATACAGGCACGGCTGGGACCACTCAGCGAGTTGGCTACAAAACTATTTGTGAAACGAACTCCTTCGTTTGCGATCCGGTCGATATTCGGAGTCTGCATATAGCGTTGATCATAAGTACTTATAGTTTGATACGAATGATCATCGCACATGATGTAAACAACATTAAAAGATTTTTTCCCTTCTCCTTTCTTTTCATCTTTTATATCCTGAAAGGAAGACAGCGACACAAAGGCCGCTGTCCCTGCAAGGGAATATAAAAACAAGGATGTTGATTTTTCCATATTATATTCCAATTTTTAAATAGTGCTATTTTACCAACCTGGATTTTGTTTCCATTGGTTGTTTGTCAGAGTCAGCATACGCTGCTGAATCGGGAGTAAATAATCGCGGTCAAGTTTAAATTGCCATCCGTTGGGATAGTTTTTATTATTGAACGGAATAATATAACGTTTGGTATCACCGGGCTTGCCTGTCAAGAACAGATTATTATTGGCTACTTGGTCGTACACTAGATTATTTCCATAACTGCCTTCCAGATTACTACCAACAAAGAGAGCACCTGTAGGTGTATTTCCGACAATCAGGACATCGGCGGCAGCCCAACGCAGAATGTCGAATAGGCGTCTTCCTTCGCAAGCTTTCTCAATACGGCGCTCACGACGTACCACCTGAATATATTTATCGAGTCCACTAAAAGGATAGTCGGGAGAAGTGTTGTACTCACGATCGAAATTGACAGCAGGCATATCTACCCGATCCCGGAGCGGCTTGAGAGCGGCTGCAATTTTATCGGCATTGCCTGCACCATCCAACTCGGCCAGTGCTTCGGCATAATTAAGGAGAATATCGGCATAACGATACTGGATAGCCGGAGCCTGACTTTTATATTCCCCGTCGATTGTTGCAGAATATTCTGTATTGAACTCTACATACTTCAATAGCGAGAAACCGGTCGTATTCTGGTCATAGCTATTTCCATCTAAAGGAGGAAACTGATACACATATCCGTTATTGGGACGCAAAGACTGTCCGGGAGTACAAACGGTCTGCGACAAACGGGGATCACGTAGTTCAGGTGCGAGTTCATCTCCATAGATGACTTTTGCCGCATCTTTTTCCGAACCTGTAAACGGACGTCCATCACGTGTCAAATAGTCATCTACCAATGAAGCCGAAACGCCGGTCAAGCCACCTCCCTTATTCAGATAACGGGTAACAGAATGCCCTATATTGTCAGAAGCATCATACTTTTTCCACCAAAGCACTTCTTTGTTACTCGACAGATCGAGAGTAATGAACAAGTCACGGTAAGCAGTCAGCGGATTGCCCATCGAAATGTTCCATACCCCTCTTTCCATTACAGCATAAGCAGCATCGGCGGCCTGACGAAAATAATCATCGATTTTTTCGTCCGTGATCGTTTTATCATAAAACTCATCACCTTTGGCTTTATGATATTTTTCCCACGTACCTTCAAACAGAGCGACTTCGCTTTTCAGCGCACGGGCCACATCTTTGTGTACACGCATATTCGCATTCGTATTTTCGGAGTTCAGATACAGAATGGCTCTGTCCAAATCAGCAAGAATACTATCCGCTATCAACGTACGTTTGTCACGAGGACGTTCCATCTGTTCCTGTACGGGATCAAGTACTTCATTTACCCAAGTGAGTTCACCATAGTTAATAAACATCTGATAATAATACCAGGCACGGAAATAATAAGCCTCTCCTTTACAATTATTCAGAGCACTTCCGGTCTCAGTACAATTTCCCCAGTTATTGATCAGGAAGTTAAGATTACGAATATTATTATAATTCCCCAATGCTACCGCACTGCTCAACGAAGTTTCTCCCGCGAGGCGGGTATTGACGGAATTTAAAATCATATTATCGCTGTTATTATCTCCGAAAGCAATTCCGTCGGCTCCGCCTACCCCGCCGGGTTGGGTACGCACCGCACTCTGATAGAATTGGTTCAGATATTTAGTAATTTCAGAAGTAGTTCCGAAAGCCGTAGACGTAGAAAGCTGTCCTTCAGGCATCTTGTCAAGTTCATAGCATCCTCCCAGAACAAATAAGAGGGCTAAACCAATCAGTATATTTCTTTTTTTCATATAGTTTGTATTATAAGTTAACAATTAATCCTATTGAAAGCACTCTGTTCATCGGATAGTTCTTTCCTCCCTCAGATGTATAGTCATTGCCGGTAAATACAGCTTCTGGGTCGAACATTCCGGCCAGTTTAGTGAAAGTAAGTAGATTCTCACCAGAGAAGAATACTTGTGTTTTGCTGAATCCTACCTTTTTCACCCATACTGACGGCAAGTCATAACTTAAAGTCAAGTTCTTCAGGCGGCAATAAGCTGCATTTTGCAGATAACGGTCGACTGTCTGAGAGGTCTTGTTCCGATATTGTCCGATAGCACCGGCACCGGCTGTATAAGGTTTGGGATAATAAGCTCCCTTATTATCTTCACGCCAATAGTCAAGATGCTCTTTGAAAACAGTGACTTGTGCATACGGGCCGCATCCCCAGAAATAAACGGCTCCGCCGGGATTCCAATCGCGTTTGCCAACCCCCTGAAACATAACACTCAACGAAATGCCTTTCCAGCTGATAGATCCGTTCAACGTATATTCATAGCGTGGAGTAGTATTACCGATAATTGTCACGTCACCCATATCTCCTAATACATTGGTACCATTATTGATCTTGTTATCACCATTCAGATCACGGTATTTTACATCACCTGGAGTCCACTTCTGACCGGACAGGTAAGACAAATCATACTGGGCATTGTAAGCATTTGCTTCTTCCTGGGTCTGAATCAGACCATCGGCACGGTATCCCCAGATTTCACCGACTTTGCGGCCCACATACCAGGCACCCGAAGGATTGGTTCCTGTCGGGTTTTCATAGGCAGTAACTTCGGAGGTCGCATCGGCAACCGAACCGCCAATTGAATAATCGATGTCACTGCCAATCTTTCCACGCCAATTCAGCATCAACTCCCATCCGCGATTGCGCATGCAGGCATTATTTGTATTTGGAACCGTCGCACCGAAAATATCTGCAAGGTCGGCTGTCGGACCCAACATATCTTTCGTGTCTCGCTGGAATACACCGAAAGTACCGGTCAGTGAATTACCGAATAATCCGAAATCAAGAGCTATCTCTTTACTTTCAACTTTTTCCCAAGTCGTATTCGGGTCTACCACCCCCGGAGCATTGATATACATATCACGACCATCCTTGAAATAGAAATTACCCAACGAAGTCACTCCCATGGTAGAAGCAAAAGTATAAAGTCCTGCACCACTTTGGTTACCCAACAATCCCCAAGATCCACGAAGCTTCAAAGCAGAAATAACATCTAAACTTTTCTGCATGAACGATTCACGGGCGATGTTCCATCCTACAGATACCGAAGGGAAAAATCCCCAACGATTCTTGGAAGCAAAACGGGAAGAACCATCGTAACGTCCGTTAGCCTCAAGTAGATAGCGGCCTTTATAATCATAATTGATACGTCCGAAGAATCCGCGTGTGGCCCAGCCGTTGCGTGTTTCCGAGATATTCTTATCACCTGTTGCCAGACCTAATCCAGGATTCGTACTTGAAATCAAATCTGTAACATTATTATACATGTAGCTATAGTTATAATCCTCTTCCTGATATCCTGCCATCAGCGTAAAGTTATGCGCATCGGCCAAGGAGAACAGATAATTGGTATACAGATTGATAGACTGATAACGAGTCTGATACATAGAACGGGTAAAAGCACCTTTATCGGCCACTCCGAGTTCGCTTCGCGTACCTTTATAAAGGGTTTCGTTGTCCAGACCCGGAATCATCGGAGCGACATTCAAGGCCTGATATGCCTGATTGCCCTGACGATAGGTATAATCAAGAAAAATTCTCCAGTCCTTGATAGGCTGTGCCTCAAAACCTCCGGTCAGAGTCAGGCGATCATTCTCTGTCTTAGTATAAGTTCCACTCTGCAGATAAGGAATCATGGTCAGTTCGGTAAAGTGTCCGTTAGGATCAATAGGACTAACCGTGGGGCGAAAACGTGCCAACGAATGATAAAATCCCTCCGAAAGTCCACCGGAACCAAAAGGAGTGTTATTATCGGAATGCATAAACTTAGTGTTAACCTTCATTTTCAGCCAATCTGTGATCTGAGAAGTAAGATTGGCGTTGAAATTTAAACGCTTGTAATCTATATCCGCATAACGCAAAATACCTTCTTCGGTATAAATGCCGCCCGAAACATAATATTGCGCTTTCTTACTTCCACCACTTAGGCTCAGATTGTGATCTTGTTTGAAAGCAGCATCTTTATAATGAAGCTTAAAGTAATCGACATTTCCCACACCTTTAGCTGTATTCTCAAATGCAGCTACCAGGTTGTTTTGCCCATTCAACTCACTCCAGGGATCAATACCTGCGGGATTTTTGACGTATTGCTGCAAGAGAGTAAGTTTTTCGTCACTATATTGTTTGGCAACACCCGCATTAGCACAGGCTTCGTTAAAATAGAGGGCAAAGTCATAAGCATTGGCCATCTCGGGCAGAACGGTGGGAGAACTCCAACCGACAGTTCCCTGGTAGCTGACGCGCATTTTGCCTTCTTCACCTTTTTTAGTGGTAACCAGAATCACACCATAAGCAGCACGCGCACCATAGATGGCACATGCGGCAGCATCTTTCAATACTGAAATGTTCTCAATATCATTGGGATTCACATCCGAAAGATTCATTTCCACTCCATCGACCAGAACGTAAGGATTGGCCGTATTAGCCAGATTTCCCTGACCGCGGAGAGTTAAAGAGGCCGAAGATCCTGGACGTCCGGAATTCCCATTGGTCACAGTCAATCCAGGCACCATACCCTGCAAACTCTGAGTAACATTAGCCACCGGACGACGACTCAGTTCTTCTCCATTTACCGATGAAACAGAACCGGTAAGATTCACTTTCTTTTGTACTCCATACCCCACTACAACTACTTCATCTAGCATCTCGGCATCTTCGTAAAGAGTCACAGCAATGTATTTTCTACCATTTATCGGAATAACCTGAGTCGTATATCCGATATAAGATATCTTTACCTTTCCCTTAGAAGGAACGTTGGGAAGAGTGAAATCTCCATTAAGATCAGTTACTGTACCATTGGATGTCCCTTCTACTAAAACACTGGCTCCAATAATCGGCTCTTCCTGTTTATCTACTACTCTACCTTTTACAGATAAGGATTGTCCCAACGCTGTCGTAGAGAATAGAAACATGACAATTGTTGTTAAGCTCGAAAGAGCAAACAGCAGTTTCTTTCTTTGTTTCATAATTCTTAAATTTAAAAGTTAATAACATAAGGTATTTTTAATCTTCCTTACGGAAAATCATGAAACAAAAATATGAAATCCACTAACATTGTTATTTCTTAAATTGTCTATTTAATATCTTGATTTATCTAAATGCAACTGGAGCCCCCTCTACAAGGCATTTAAACAAGGGAAACAGAGAATCAAACTCCGGAAGTTCTCTTCCAGAAAAGCGCAATCGAGCAAAAAGAGAAAAAAATCTGAATTGATAATTGAGTTTAATTGGTGTTCGTCTAATTTTGCAATCAATATTATATAATGTTACTATGATAATTTCTTATTATATTTAAAGATAACAAACCAGTGGTTTTCCACTCTCTGTCATGGAGAATACGGGGAGCTATTAATAAACATGATACATTCATTATTAAATATGCCACTATATAGTCATATGATTAACATATATTATCTGCGGTAGGATATGCGACCTCCCTATCCATTTAATGAAATCATTGCGCAAAGTAATATGTATGAGATGTCCGGATTCGGAAAGTTAAAGATGATAGGGAAAGAAGTCTGCTTAGAAATAGAAAATGTAGATATATTAGATAAGTGTACACAAAAGAACGTTTCAGGCACACATATAGTTAATTTCCTACGAAAAGAAAATATAGATATATTCAAAAATCTATCTTCAAATGATCTTAAGGGGCTACTAGAGAAAAAGAGTTTAATCGTTTCCGGACCCGTTGAGAGAAAATTTCAATGTACAGCTTCACCAAACGGATGGAAATTAACATCATCCACATTAAAAAAAAGGAGTTGAATGTTGAATCTAGCTTATAATATCAAAATCATATGTTCGAAGCCACCTATCTTAGAAAAGCAAATTCTTAATAGGTGGCTTTTTTATAAGGTTTTCATTATCTTTGCTTCAATGAAAACAAATCCATTTATAAATAATGTTATTTGCATAGAACATTAACCGCAAAATTCAAAAAACAGAAGTCCACAAATTACATAAGGGGGTATCTGAGTGGCTGGCGTCATGCTGGGGCAATTTTCACTTTCACATCTACTTATACAACCACAAAAAATTAGAGGATGTAAAAGCAAAACCGAGGTTTCTCCCGGTTTTGCTTTTATATTAATAAGCGTATTTCAAAAAACCATCTTCAAATATATCACTATTATAGCCATATATAATTCTATTCCTTTCATCTACACCAAATGCATATAATAAAATATCCAATTCGTATTTAGCGATAGAATGTCCTAAATAGTCAAAGACCTCAATAAAACATCCTCCCCCTTTTTTAGGACATCTTATATAGAAATAATTCTTTCCTGCAACCAATTCACGCTGAATAAATTTAGTTTCTTTTATGTTTCCAACTACTACATTGGGTGTTATAGAACTATCAATGAGTCTCTTACAAAGACTCATATCACTTACCCTATAAAAATCTATTTGTTTTTTATATGTATAAGCATATATTATAAGAGAATCATTAGCAGCCAAATAGCCTCTATTCATATCAAAGAATATTTCTTCTTGACTTTGTTCTATTAAAATCTGCCCAGTTTTCTGCTGACTATTTAAATTGATTTTTTCTATATCAAGTTTATTCGGAAACATACTGTATATTAAAATAGAATCATTAACCACATTCATAAAGTTGGCCATTCCGTCAGAAAAAGGAATCCTAAACTCTTTCTCAAGAGAGAGATGATTAGTCGTATCCAACATAAAACCTTTGATAAGAAATGGAGTATACCCCCGAATATAAATAATATCAGAAGTATTTTTACAAATACTAGGTGGCGTTTGGAATTCATTTTCTCCTCCCCCCATGATTCCATCTTTATAAATGCATTTGAATTCAGGCGGTGAATATTGATATAACATAGCATTCTTGTTTCTTGAATCTGTTACAAAAACATTCCCTTTTTTTACATCTATCCCATCAATGGCGATTATTTCGTTTACTTTTATTTTCTCTGCATAAATAGATTTATTTTCTGGAAATGGCTGTATTTTTTGTGAAATATTTTGACTTACACATGAGGTAATCAAAGAACAATTTAGCAACAACAATAACTTTATTTTATTCATATTTAAATATATTAAAAATCACTATACAAATAAACCAGAAAGAATGTCTTAAGAAGCTGTTTTGAATTTATTCGGTGATTATATAAACATAAGATAGTCCTCTAATAAATTCAAAACAGTCTCTTACCAAATTCCAGTAGAGTTACACAGCTTTTCACCAAGACTTACACCCGATTTCACCACAACGCAGCCAATGCATTTTAGAACATAAACTTGTGGTTCGTCAGGTAGCATTGTTGTGCTAGTAAACATATAACATGGCTTAGGCCAGTAATTTGACTCATCATGAGCCAGCGCCTCTATATTAAGTAATGCCAATTCAGACATCTCAATAGGTTTCTTTGCTTGATAAATATTATACCCAGCAACTACTGCGACTATTGTCGCAAATAAAATCATAATAATTCTCTTTTTCATAATAAATAAAGTTTAAAAGTTTTACAAATAGATGCTATAACCGCACAGTACTGGTTAGCTCTATCCAAATATAATAAATTTTGTTTTAGATTATACAAAATTATGAGCTTTTTTTCAATGCAAAAGAAGGAAGATAATTGTTAAAACTCCAAATCGTTTCACAAACATGAAACGTCCTCAATATAGACAAGGGCGTGACAAGGTATGGAAGAAAGAATATTATTTGTTTTTACGTTTCCGTTCACTCGTCTTTTAACTGTTCGTTTGATTTTCAAAACTCATCAATGCGGCTCAAAATATATTAAGTCGACTTTGGGAAGAGCAAACGGAAGACCTGCTACGTAGACGGTTTCCGATGACAACCGACTCCCATTCCTTTAGAAATGGGAGTATGTCAAATGTTACATCTCTTATTACTCCGTCTGAGTTCTCTTTCAATTGTCAAATCTGTAACGGCACTGTACATTTGAGTTGTTTTTACACTTCTATATTCCAAATTTTTGCACAATAGTAAAGGTGCATTGTGATCTGGATATTCTCACAATAGACTCCTCACTCAAAGTTCACTTCCTTTTTGATTTTGATCGAGAAGGTGATATCCCTTTTAGAGCTAAGAAACGATAGATAGTTTCATAACTGCCAATGCCTAATGCTTTCTTAATGGCGCTAAGAGAACTGCCGGCTAAATACAATTTAGCACAGCTATCCACTTTCTCGGTATTTTTATTATTAACCTTCTTAGGAGGACGACCAAATTTTACTCCTTTTTCCTTTGCTATCCGTCGGCCATCCTTACAACGCTCGACGATGATATCCCTTTCAAATTGGGCACATGCTCCGATTATATTAGCCATCAACTCACCGGCCGGACCCTCAGTGCTGATATTGTCTTTCAATGAAACAAAAGCAATATCGTTTTTCTTTAAACGATCAATAGTCCATAGTATACTCCGTAATGATCGGCCGAGTCGATCTAATTTATATACGACCAAGACATCACCTTTGCGAAGGTGATCCAAACACTTCTCCAGTTCCGGACGTTTATCGGCCACACCCGAAATCTTTTCTTTAAAGATCAATTCACATCCACTTTCTTCCAAAGTCTGGATCTGCAAATCCAAATTCTGCTCCCTCGAGGAAACACGAGCATATCCTATTTTCATAATTGCTATAAATCAATATTATAAATCAACTAAAATTTATCCAATTTGATAGCATTAAAGAGGCATTTTACAGAACTTACCTACATAGATGCTATCAATCCTCTTCATTAACAGCCTGGACAATAGCTTGAAAAGCTAACATAAATTCTCTATTCAGCTTCTTCAAATGTTCATATTTGGCCTCCTTTGCCTTAGCCGACTTAATGATTTCCTTGGTGGTTTCTTCCCATCGAGGAAACTCTCTAATCAAATATTTTAATGTTTCACTGGCTGTTTTCTTCCCTATACTTTTCTTCAAACGATTTAAAGCTTGTGCCTCTTCCGCATTAAGTCGTAGGGTAATTACCGAAACCTTCTTGTTAAATTCATCTTTAGCATTCAAGGTAATCACCCATTTTCGGTTATCTTGTTTCTCAATCTCCTTTACTATTCTGAGTACAGACGCAAGTTCTCCTTGCTTTCCACCTGCAATTTCGATGATAGCTCCCGCTTCAAAAGTTGGTTCTTAATTGCTATTACGGTATTGCTCTCATACTTACTTATAGACCACCACTCTTCCATATCAATATATATTCTCTCCCGCAGCTCTTCCACCGGTTGATTTATTTTCTGAATAGTTGCCATAGATCAAAGTTCTAGTGAGTTCATGATAACGCTGGCAGGCATATTCATCTTGGTGAAAGCAAAAAGCTTTTTCCCCAGATCCTTTAAAGAGGCCCCGATATGATACACTTCGGTTTCGTCTATAATAATGAAACGGTCATGTGCATTAGCATAAGTCCTTATGTTAATAGGAGGATATTGGTCATTATATTTATCCAGATCAAGCTGTAATTGTAAGGTAATTCTCCCTGTGAAAATAGTAGCTGAAACACGAGGATTTCTCTTGGCCAACATCAGCAATACACTTTCATCAATATAATTATCTATCAGCAGAAGAGATTTCTTAGCGGAACGAATCAGGTTAGTAGCAAATACATAAGCATCAAAGATCTGCCCATTAAAAAAGACACCTTCCACCGGAGGCAATGAAGTCCGGACGAAAAAGTCGACCTTGCTTGCCAACTCTTTCAGTTGCCGGTCATGGGCGATAAACTTAGAATCCATCTTGTTTTCCAGGTGCTCTATACGTTGGTTTATAGCATAGCCCTTAAGAAGATATTCCTTTAATACCTTATTTGCCCATTGTCTAAACTGCGTGCCTCTTTTACTTTTCACCCTATATCCAACCGATATAATCACATCGAGATTGTAATAATCTACTTGATAGGTTTTACCATCAGAAGCAGTGTAGGCAAATTTTGCCCAAACTGAATCCTTTATCAATTCTTCCTCCTTAAATATATTCCGGATATGTTTACCTATAACACTTATATCACGTCCAAACAGACTTGACATTTCATCTATTGAGAGCCAAACCGTTTCATTCTCTAGCCGTACTTCCAGCCTGACCGCTTCGTCTGGTTGATATAATATGATTTCTCCTTTCTCTTCCATAATTACGATATTATTATTTTCATGCAAATATAATAAATCGAAAATAGAAAGTTCTATTTCCCCTATAGTTTTTCTTAATATTTTTCTCTTACGATTTATTTATAAGTAAAGCGTAAATAAAAAACTCTTTGAGTTATTGTATATCTGTATAACCTTTTACTATATTTGTGCTGAAAATCCAGTTTCTTCATATTTCCGGCTTATGGATATAATGGAAACTTAACTGTATCATCAATCGAATAAGCCAAAAAATTAGATATGTTAATTATCATAAACTTCACAATACAATGAAAAAAGAAGAACAGGCATGTAGTAGAATATCTTGGATACTATTTTCAATAGCAATTATTCTCATATTATTTAGTTTTTTATCTCCAATACTTTTTACGAGTTCCTTTTCTAATTGGGACTTTACGGAAACTAGACAAATTGGTGACACCATTGGAGGTATAATGAATCCATTCATCGCTATAGCTGGAATTATTTCGACTTTCATAGCATTCTTCATGCAAATCGAAGCAAATAAGATACAAAGAACGCAATTTATTAAATCTCTAAATAATAAATTTATTGATGATAAAATTGATAGTTATTACAAATTATCACTTATAAAAATAGATATAGATAACACAATTAAAGATATTGAAAATAGAGTTCAACGCATAGACGAGTATATTGCTCAAACAAAAGAGAATCCTTATAATTTTGTAAAGTTATGCAGATCGACACTAAAACAGTATGATCGAGTAGCATCAATAGAAAGATTATCCATATACAAAGGATTCAAAGAATTCCTTAGCACCAATGAAAGGTGGCTTATATTATTCAATAATTTGTATTCTATACTGGACTGGACTATATACCGGAAGCATTTAAAGAAGAATATCGTATATTAGAGTATCATAATGACGATATATTCAGAGAAAAAAATACAATTAAAGATATAGCATTCTCTTTAGATGATATCTGTGTAGAGCTGATAAATAAAGCAATACTCGAGAAAAAAGATTCATTAGAAAGAAATATCTATATAAAGTCACTTTACAACGAGTATAAAGACATAGTAAAAGAGAATCAAGGAGAAACTGATTTCCTTCGATTTAAAAGTATACTTGATACATTTTACGCTAAGGCAATAGAATATCTAAAAAGAGGAAATCTTGACCCAGATTTTGAAAAAGTACTAGAGATTGTCATAAAAATTTTGAGAGTATTTAATTCTATAAATCAAAAAAGCGAACAACTGATACCTGAACTTGAACAATTCAAAAATAGACTAAGTGTAAATGATAGTTCTATCAAACATACATTACAGGAAATTTTATTTGCAATTAATCATGCTATTCAGCAAACATCTATTGAAAAAATACAGAAAGAATATTTTTATTAAATTCTATCACAACTATATTATAACATATAAATTTTAATCAACATGAAATTAAATAATGGATTTTATCTATTTACTAGTCACTTAACTGGAAATGAAAAGTATCAATGCGTAAAAGAATTCTTTGAAATAACAAATGAAAACAATATTATTGTTTATAATTTTAACAAATCTTTTTTACCTCCTATTTTGGATATATCTTTAAAACCCATCAAAAAAGGAAAATTAGATTCGACTGACGAATCGTCTATATATACATTCTTCCAATCTAATAAACTTATGCCTTTTTATATAAAAAGAAAACTTATACAAATGAGACTGAATCCTGGAGAAAAGTATTTCAATATTTATAGGCCACTTCTTACGCAAAAAGTAATAAAATCTCAATATCAATTACTTCCTTGTATTTCTGACTATATAGATTCTAGTCCTATAACTAATCAGGAATACAATAATCTTTTGTGTCAACTTGAAATAGTATTGAACGACTTAACTAATCTTTTTAAAACAGTAGCTCTACATAGATCAAACCTAATGTGTTTTGGACATAATATTCGAAATATTATAATATTAGCATGCACAGAGATTGATTCAATGATGAAAAACATACTACAAAGAAATCAAATACAGCCTATAAATAATTATTATAAAACCAATGATTATTATGTATTAGCAGACATTCTTAAATTAAAAAATTATGCAATTAGATTTCACCGCCACCATGACTTTGGAACTCTTACTCCATTTAAGAATTGGAGCAAAGACAATCCAACAAAAAGTTTAGTTTGGTATGACTCCTACAATAAGATCAAACATGATAGGGAGAATAATTTTGAATTAGCCAATATGAAAAATGCAATTGACTCCGTGGCTGCTTTTGCTATTACCTTAATAGCTCAATTTGGCTATAGAAATATACTTTGGAATGATAAGATCAATAAGGTAATTGAGGTGATCGAAGAACCATCGTGGAACATTGAAGACTTTTATATTCCAAGACGTGACTCAGACGTAATATCTGATTTATATGAGGATGCTAAACCTTATCCTAAGATTGAATCAGATATTTAACTTTTGAAGTTAAGTAAACAATAAAACTATAGAGCAATATTATCTTAAAAAAGTCTACTGTATACACAAAAAGGAAGGTATATAAAAACAAAACCCTGAAGTATATCTTTCGACAGGGACGACAGGGGATTACTTTGCAAATATACGGCTTTCTTTATATATTTGCACAGAATAATTATGATCAGATTCTCAAATATATCAATTTCTTGAAATACAATAAAAACGAATTGTTTTTCGGCCCTGATATACTTCCAGATAAAACGATCGCCAAAACCAACAGCTTATGATAGATATAATTCGATACTCTCCATTAAGAGTACGTCGAATTATAAAAAAAGAACATGTATTGATGGTTTTGAGAACAAAGCATTAACTGAACTTATATGAGAATATTAAAATTATTAACGATAATTACTATTATAACAGTTATACAGGCTTGTTCAACAAGTAGAGTTGTAATTTCACATGATACAGACCCATCGAAATATTCATATGTCGTATTTGGGGAAAAATTAACCGGAGATAGAGAACTTGATGATATGATAATGGCAGTCCAAAATCAAATTGCAGCTACAAAATTAACTGTAGTTTCCAAACAAGAAGGACTCACTAAAACAATTCTTGGAGAATCTGTCCTTAGCCCAAGCATCCATATTTCAACGGAGAAATGGGACGGAGGGCACACATATATAAACATTACTTTTTGGGACTATAATACCAATCAGCGTATTATAGTCATAAAAAGTAGTGGTATAGGATTAAGCATATCACAAGATCAAAATATAGCTCTTGGTGCAATCCAAAAGAAACTAAATAAGATATTTGGATATAAACAATAAAAAAACGAAGAGCAAGAAGTCAGCTCTCCTGGAGCAAAGCAAAAGGGTTGAATGGGTGAAAAATGTGTCCTTTCTAAATCATAAAGCAATCAAACAAAAGGGGAGAAAGGAGGACCGATAAAAGGGTGGTATATGTACTTTGTGCTATCCTCGACAAAGCTAAATAACGACAGATAATTTACCACTCTCGAAGCCACCTATCTTAGAAAAGTAAATTCTTAATAGGTGGCTTCTTATAAGGAATTGCATTTGAAGAGGGTGTCAAATTTAAAATGACCGTTCTAAAAGCCTAGATGGTAACTAACAAATATAAAAGAGCCGCATCCATAATCTATAAATGCCTATTTCTCAAATAGCATCTCTTTATTTCCTTTGTTTTCTTGAAATATGTACTATTTATTATCAATCTCTTGTATTTGACAAAGAATAAGATCAACATATTTTTGAGAGTAAGCTAAAGGAATATCATCTTGTATGTCAATAGCTTCCTCATTATTAATAATTAATTTTAGAGTACCTTTTTCATCATATTTGAATATACAGATTATTTTCTCTTTATACATTATTTTCATTAATCTATGATCTTGAATATCAATAGATAAATTAATGCGTTCTCTTTGTTTTTCCTTAATTATAGAATCTAATTCGCAAAATTTCTTTAATAGACGAAAGAAGTGTAATGCTTTAAACATCTCTGAATAATTGCAAATTTCTTGTTCTTCAGCCTCGTACTTACAAGATTTAATACCATTTAGAATTGCATTTTTACGATTACTCATACTTGCCATTATCTTTTCTCTAAAGAGTTTATTCTTTCTATAATAAAATTCGTTTTTTTCGTATGTTGGAAGAAATCTTTGTAGTGCACGTTTGATTTCATCATATGTCCTGAAAGATGTTTTATCGAATTTCTCCCAATGATGATAGAGAAACCACAACTCAATACAAGGGTGGCTCTCTATAAATAGAACTCCTCGTCGCTTATATAATTCTTTTTTACTTTTATATTCTTCAAATTCTTTTTTATCAGATTTTATGTTATCTAAATCGGTAATTAGAAAAATAGCGTTAGCCCTTTCCTGTATATTCTTTTTAAGTTCTGCATCTATAAGTTTTAATCTCTTTTTATAAGAACTTTTACTTCCATCTGGCATATCTGGTTCTACTGTAAATTTGAATTTATTATTAACTCTTAAATAATCAAAATAAAACCATTCAGTATACCCTTCACCATATATTTTTATCGTATATTTAAGTTGTTTTTGTTCCATATTACTCCTCCAAATATATACTTCCCAATTCAGGTTTTGCTCCTAACTTTCCTGCACGATATGCATTTAGAATTGATACATCTTTATGTAATCCAAATGCTTTAGCCTTAAAAATCTCCGTAGCCCCAGATGGATTCTTCTCTGCAAAGAATATTGCATCTCTACGAACAATCTTTTCATCTAAAAGCATCAAACTATGTGTAGAAAAAATTATTTGTCCCTTTTGAGAATTTACCAAAAACATTTTAATAAAATATACAAGTAAATCATAATGAAGAGATGATTCTAACTCATCAGAAAACAAAATATTATTATGTTTTACAAGAAAGTATAATATAACAGATAATCCATACATCCTTTTTGTACCCAAAGACTCTAGTTCATCTTGAAATGTTTCTTGAAAATATGGGGTTTTATGAATGAAGTATAAATCGTCCCTGAAAATATTTCTATCTTCTGGCAAAGGTTCCTCAATTAATTGAACAAAGGCTTTTAATCTTGTCCACATCTCATCAGTCATTTCCTCTTTCTCTTCTTTTACAAATAAATCAGATATATTCAAATCTGCTTTCCGTAAAATATTACAAACAAATTTACGACACTCTTCGTCTTTCTTTATCTTTTTATTAGCATAATTACCAATATTAGTATAACTTGACAATAATGGCATTGCCGTTTTATTAAAAAAAATATCCAATTTATCCAAAATTGGTACCTTTTCGATATTTGCATTAACATATGCAGACAACACTGTGCGTTTATGTACACTACTTGTATGTATTGCTATCTTCTGTAAAGTATTCAATTTTAATGAATTCCCAAATACAAGATTAGAGTATCTTTTGTCAGTATCCCAAGTTCTACTATATATCAACGCTTTGCGATTAAAGGGATAATAGTTTAATTCTTCTTGAAAAATCCGTTCACTATCTAAAAGAATTGAATATTCATATCTAGTTTCCTCTATAAAAAAGGAAAGATACATATAAGTCGGTTTTTTTCTGCTGTCAGAATCAAGTAAAAATGGAGTTAATCCTGGAATTTCATCCTCTTTACCCTTTTTGTCTTCAAGGATAAAATTAAAAAGCCAGTCTAATGCTATTAGGATATTTGATTTTCCAGAAGCATTAGAACCATATATTACTCCTATTTTTGATATACGATAATTACGAATAGGCACAACTGTGTATTCCTCGTAAGTCTTATCTGAAGCTGATGCGGTGAAGTCAAGAATCTGTTCTTCTCTTATTGAGAGGAAATTTCTTACTCTAAATTGATGAATCATAATTTTATAATATTGTATTTGCAAATATTTTGCAAAAAAAGTGATTTAATTTTATAAAAACAAGAATTAGAAGTAATATGTTCCATAAAACAAAAAAATTGTATGGTAAATACGTATAAACAACTCATCTTTCATCTGAGATTTTGTTTGAAAGTGTATCCAAACTATTCAAAACCAATATTCAAAGGAACTCAAATAGTACCAATCAGCGTATTATAGTCATAAAAAGTAGTGGTATAGGATTAAGCATATCACAAGATCAAAATATAGCTCTTGGTGCAATCCAAAAGAAACTAAATAAGATATTTGGATATAAACAATAAAAATAACGAAGAGCAAGAAGTCCGTTCTCCTGGAACGAAGAGGAAGAAGGGTGAGAAATGGAATAGACAGCTACAAAAGATAAATAAAGACCAGTCATATCCTCCAGATAAAAAGTAAGCCGATAGAATCGGCCTACTACATAGTGCTATAATCCCCAAGGCGGCTATCCCCTACAACTGCTCCTTTATCTTGATTCAATCGTTTAATATCAACTTCCTTTTCCACACATTTCCATCAAGATCCGTTCCACATCCCGACCTACTTGTTCAAAGTTCTCGATCACCTCTTTTTCAGATGTCAAATGTATAATTGGAAGAGGTTTTTCTTCCAATTCAAATTTCTTAAACCGGGTTCTCAAGTGTTTTACATTAGATTGGCCGGCAGAAAGAATAAACTCTCCCTGTTTCAATTCTGCAAAGACATTGGCGTCATAAATTTCTTCTTTTTGCGTACTCACGGTTATACTACTATTATGGTTGCCCGAACTGGAACCATTACTATAACTCTTTTTTTCTTTTTCCTCTTTACCAAAATACTTGGGAGAATTTTCCAAAGCTTTTATATCTTTAGTTCGGCCTATGAATAGATTTGCACAGTTTGATTCAATGGAAGCTCTATCGTGTGCATCATAGGTACTTTCTATCTTACTACTGGATTGAGTCATAATAAGAAATGAAACCCCATACTCACGCTGAACAGAAGGCATCGCTTGAAAGTTGTTGACTCGAAACGTAGTCATCTCATCTAAAATATATGCGAACTTAACTTTATTACCAAACTCTATCCGACGAGCAGAGATAGGAACTAACATAGCAATAATAGGAGAAATCAAACTCTCATTAGCAAAGTTATTGGATACTGCAAAAAGTTTGGGTTCCTCCGGATCATTAAGATAAAAATCAAAATCATCACCGGTCAAAACATAGCAGATTTTTTTGTTCGATGCTATATTACTAATATAATTATTTAAAGTAGAAACGTAAGAATCCCTAGTCCTATCACTACTGCGTGCCCCAAGAAAAGCTCCGGCCTGCATTTTGGCTACGACATCTCCTTCCAAGAAAGTGGTTAGTTCTTCCGGAGTAGCTAACAGCATAAACTGTAAAATATGTGGTAATGTACAAAATTTTTCATATTCACCTTTAAAACGATAAAAACGTACGGCCACACCTCTAAGTAGTCCTGTTGCTCCATTAAGCCATCCACCACTATCATTTTTTACTGCTTCTTTGGGAGCTACTGCCTTTAAAAAATCATCTATAACTTGATAAAGCATTTCTTCATCAGGTATTACCGTTTTCTTCAATGGATTAAATCTATGTGTCCGAGACATATCAGTGAAGCTGATCTGATATAATTTATATGGATAATCATATTTTTGAATTAGATTGTATGCTGTTTTCGTATAATCAAAGTCTTTATAATCATAGATGAAGCCAGCCCAATGGTGCTTTATATACTGTTCCAACAATGGTTTTCCAATTGATGCTGTCTTTCCTGATCCTGCTCCACCATACACAAGAAAGTTATCCCTTACATAATAAAATAATATTTTCCCATGCTCACACATCAACTCAAAGACATCCTCATCTTTTTTAGCTTTTCCCGAACCAGTTGAAGGAGAATAAACATAATATCCTATAACTGTAAATAATAAAATAGGTATACATATAAAAGGGGAATAAGTAAAATAAAAGAAGCGATTAAAAACTACTGCTATCATTACTGTAATCAATACAGCAAAAGCAAAAAATACACACATATTAATCCACCTTTTATTAAATAACTTCATTCGTAATAAACAAATAAGCAAAGATGAACTAATTAAACATTCAACTACTACTTGATTCATATTATAGGTTCTCTATCAGATAATATATTCTTAATTTTATTCTTTAAAAATCTCTGGATTGTAGCTTTTGGACTTCGTGTAACTGAAGATATTCTCATGATTGTACCAACTAAGCGTCTTTCTTCTTCCATACCTTCTGTTATCTCTCGAAGAACTTTATTTTTTAGACGAGCAGAAATCTCATTATAGGATCTTGAATTTTTATAAAAACATTCATCTGAGTTAGAAATATATCTGTATTTATAACCAAATTTCTCAAAGCATTCCACCTGCCAATTAGACATATTAAATCCGTTTTTAACTTCTCGGCCGTTCAACATATTAGTATTACCTCGACTTTTAGTACGAGGAGATAAAGATATAGTCTGCGTAACATCCATTCTGGAAACAATAACATGTGCATGAAGATTAAGACCAGGTTTTATATCTCCCTGTTTTTTTAATCCTAATTTCACTTCTTCATCAAAGCCAGTGAAATGCCTAAACTCCTCTATCCTTCCGAAATAAACCAGATCATTAGCCGTTAATTCTCGATCCCGGTTGAAATTCTTTGCGTAAATTTCCATACATTCTCGTACATAAGATCGAAATTCATTAAAGACAAGAATTCTCTCTTCTGTACTCAATTCCGATAACTCATTAACGACTTTACCCGTTGTCAGTTTAACCAAATGTCTGATTTCCCTTTCGGAAGGGTTATAAGATAAAGAATAAAATTTCTCTTGATTTTTTTTTAATGTACGTTTATTATTATCTATTTTTTCTATAACTTCAGTCAGATTAACATTATCATCTACATGCGAGAAAAAAAATTTCCCTTCTTCTTTTTCCTTGTTCATATAATCGGCCAATTTAACACAACTACCTGCGTTAAAAGGCCGATTTCCCTCTTTTTTTTTAGGCGGATCCAATTTACTATACATAGGCTTTTCTTCTGATTTTTTCAAAAAGTTGAGCCCGATGTTCTCTGGTTAAAATATAGTTTTGATTGCTATCTTTCTCTAAAATTTTATCAGAAAGCAACTCTTCCACTAGATCTATAAGTTCAGGCACAATGGTTGAATTTACCTTTTCCAAATTAGCAATAGCTTCCTTTAAACGGTTTATTTCTTCTGTTTTTTGCCTGATTAATGTTTCTTGCTGCTCATTAATCTGCACCAACCTATATATTTCCATCTCAGAAGGTCCGTCCTCCTCTTCCTTTTCAGCAATCTCTTGCCTTTCTTGGGGAACACCATCCAAAGCATGAAGCATAGGATCTATTTTATTAGTCTCGATATTACGTAGTATCTTGATAACGTCCTCTGTTCTTTTATAAGAGGCTTGAAAAGCTTCATTTATAGTTTTTGTGATTGTTACTACAGGTGGTAATTGCCCATACTTAGGATCAACACCAGTCATTTCAAAATAACTCAGTACATTATCTAAATATTCAGAATAAGTTTGATTTTTCTTTTGAAAATCCATCCTTATTTTTATTTCAGAAGCAACTTTTAGGTTCTTATATTGAATTGCCATATATCATTAATATATATTACTGATACAAAGATAGATATATTTATTTATTCTCCATATTTTATCCATAAAAATTAATATTCTATGAATATAGTAATTGATAATCAATTATTTATGAAACTAAATATTATATATATTCTACCATATAAATAATTAATTATAAGATATTTATATAAATTTATTCTACCAATATTCTCCATATATAAAAATAATAGAAAATATAATATATTGATAAATAACGCTTTGCGTTATTAGTTCACTGCAATGCGTGAACTCTTCTTGCTAATCACATTACATTTCCATTTATAAAATCCCATGCGGGCAATATTGTTAAATATATTAACAATTTCACCAATAGGGAAATATATTTACAAATAAAGACAGAAAAACTGAAGCATATATTCTAAGCATACTGTGGTATTAAGAGAAATGATTGAGTTATATACTTCAAAAAGGCCCCATTTTGGGATTTTCTGGCTTTTCTATCACATTTTATTGGAAAGGACTGCATATGCTCCAAATGTACCATGATCTTTGAATCTGGAGCCTTTAAAACGTTTTTTTGATTTCGATCCTTCAAATGAATTTAAGCGGAATCGACTTAAATGTTTTTTTTCCCTATTATTTGTTTTTGATTAGAAAGAGATTTTTTGAAGTTGATTTTCTCTTTCTTTAGCAAAGAAAAAGCAAATAATATCTTTAGCTAAAGCAAGGAGTTTTTTTTAACATTTATAAATTACAGATTATTAGCGCATTATCTCTCCACGCTCACGTAAATGGAAAACGCTCACGCTTTTGGAAAGGTTACGCTCACGTAAATGGAAAACGCTCACGCTTTTGGAAAATTACGCTCACGTAAATGGAAAGGTACGCTCACGCTTTTGGAAAATTACGCTCACGTAAATGGAAAGGTACGCTCACGCTTTTGGAAAATTACGCTCACGTAAATGGAAAAACGATCCTTCAACAGCTAATTTTCCTGTCTGACAATTTTCCCCTATTTAATGCCATTCTTAAACGCTAATAGAAGTTAACGCAATATAGATTTATATACAGTCTGTTTAACACTTATTTCAAGCCGAACATTTTTTGTACTGCATTCTCAATTAAACGTTCACTAAAACAAATGTTTTTTGCAACTCCTATTGTTATAGATAAAAAAAACTCTATCTTTGTGGCAAATAACTGAAAAGTATGACATCAAAAAAGGAACAGCAGTCAGAAGAAGACGCTCTTATAAAGAGAAACAATCAAGCACCAGGTTTCCCGGCCTCTTTGGTAAGAAGCCGCCTCCAACTGCTTATTGAAAGGTTCATACAATATGCTAACTTTGATCTTCAGGAGTATATTAAGGCGCAGCGTATTTTAAAAGTTGATATCTCAATACCAACATTAAAAGAGTGGTATCCTGGACCAAACTGGAAAAAAGATATTGATAAGGCTATCCGGTACTTTATGAAGATTGAAGGCAAAGCTGACGCTAATGGCAATTTTGACTATTTTAGTTTATTTTCTCGTGCAAAGCTCGACAACTCTGGTTTACATTTGAATGTTGACCCAGAAGTATTAGAACTCTACATCATCAGAGCAGGGAATTTTAATACAGAATTAGATTATAATGTGACAAAATTATTTAAATGTGCATATACTCATGAAATGTACTGGGAAATGCTGAAACATGACTATCCTAAATTTGATTATCGCTTCTTTTTAACTCCAGAAGAAATCAATAATAAGTTTAAAACAAAATATCAAAATAGCAATATTACGACCCAGATTATTGAGCCTTCAGAACGAGAAATCAGAGCAATATACGACGCAGGATTATCTCCAAGATATATTACAGTTACAGAAAGACGTGATGTAATTGGACGATGTAAAAAAATTGTAGGATGGGAGTTTTGTATTCACAATGAAGAACGTACAAAGCGACAAGACCTAGCTGCAAGAGAAGCATATATAAAAATAGACAAATTCTTACGAAGTTATCTTGAGCACTATAGAATAAATATTCTTGGCCAAGTTTCTACTTTCAAAAGCGAAAAAATCATTCAACTTTGGATGCGTTTAGAAAAGTACGAAAAAACAGATACAACACAGATTAAGAATCAAGAAGCCTACCTTTGCTTTATCTTGCAAAGATATGGTATTAATCCTCGATCAAAGAAGATTGATAGCAAAGCAATACCAACCTCTCCATTATTCGAAAAACAAGAAAAAGATTTGGCAACAGGTGTAAGCTACTGGATGCAGTGTTTAAACCATATTCAAGAAAGCCCAGTAAATGACAATATAAAAGAATTATTTGGAAAACTAAAATTTTACAACTATACAGAAGATGAAGATAAAAATACCATTGTTTTTGCGACATCACAAGATGTCGTTAGTATCATAGAGGCTTACTATATACAAGATTTCAAACCGATTTTAACTAAATATTTTCCCGGCAATTTACAAATAATGTATCATGTTTCATTATAATCAAATAATAACTTTACTAAATATTTTTGACGATCAAATATATACCACTCTTCCAGAAGAAAATATATCTGGGACAATCAATTCTTTTATCTCTTCGGAAACCATATTAAAATATTTCAAGACTACAGAAGAGTTTATGTTCTCACTTTCGATCTATATTCAGACAATTATAAAGGAAAGACTTGAAGATCCTCAGAACCTCTTAGCCTACCCGCTAGTACGCAAAATAAAATCGACTAAAGAGGGTGTGGAAATAATCCATGACTATAAGGCATTGCAACTATATCTACATCCGTATGAAAAAGTAACAATTCTTAATAGCTTCATCAAAGCTGTTTTCGTGAATGCATTGAGTAAATACAATCTAAAAGCAGATATATTATATGATCTATTAACACAAAACTCCCTATATAGCTGTACGCCAGAATCTCTAAAAGCAACATTAGGGATTAATTATACAAACTCTATGCTCAAAATGCGAATATTAGATCCGGTGGAAAGTGCTATACACAAGTTATATCAAAATGGTGAACTTCCATTCTACATTAGTATAACAATAGAAAAATCACTATTTGGAAGTGGGGGAAAAATTATAGGAGTCAATTTTGAAACAAACAATCATCTGGCGGTACTTCGTTTGGCCAGGTTACGTCCTTACCATATACAGTTTATCATAGACAAATTGATAGAACTTCTACCATTCGACTATCCATTCCTGGAAGAAGGAATTAATCAGCTTGACGATAAAGCAATAGACACTATATACCATATGATCAGAGATATAAAATTAGATCCAGATTATGGAAAAATAGAAACTTCTACGCTTATCAAATATAAATTGCAACATCAATACCAGATAACCGTTCCTCGATTTAATTGATCAAAAAAAATATAATAGGGAAAATAATACTGGAGTTTTGATGCAAGCCACCTTATTTATATCAATTAGGTGAATAAAGAACAAATAAGGTGGCTTTAGATTATTTTATACTAAAGGAATAATTAAATATTATAATACTACACTATTTTAATATTATAATACTTTTTGTATAGATATAATTGGATTGACAAGTCCTTGATAAGTTTCTTGTGGACTATCTATTAGTGTACAAATAATAAAATGCAGTACTCTTTCATCATCAAAAGATAGATTCATATCTCTAAACTGAACAATTAAAGAGTATTTAAATTCCATCCTTGTATTGACCATCTCTTTTTCATTGGCCACTTCCTTAAATGTTCTATGGTACGCGCTCCACCTGGGAGTATTAAATATGTTCTTCGCAATATATTCATTCACGTCATCAGTAGTCAGATCTAAAGATAGTTCCACCCCAAAACTTCTCTTAATAGCCTCTATCTTAGCCTTCTTGCCAACAAACTTCCTTTTTACAGAATGCTGAGTAGTTAATTGATTGAGGGAAACAATCGGGATGTCGCTACCGTATCGATTATACACCTTATACTCTACCTCTGTATATTCAATTGAGGTAATATGTTCATTAACAGGCAAGATAACCTTATTCTCTGCTAATATAATATTCATGGCATCGATAGCTCTAAGCAGTTCTTCCGTCCTAATAGCTCTAACTTTTATCTTTAGATCTTGAATAATGATAGATCTGGGAGTATCTTTAATTTCGGCCGATATAACCATAGTCCCAGTTGAAAGTTCTATTACTTTCATCAAAGAATTGTCTGTTTCAATGCCATACTGGATATTTCTATCTTCAAAAAAGGAACCGAGGACTTTTTTAGGTCCATCTGGTTTTAGTACATTAAAGACAATAATATCATTCTCTTGGATAAACCGACTATTTTTCTTTCTATACATATTTATTCCCTATTATTCTCTTTCTAACTATTTTTTCGTATATTGTCAGTCTTATATCTGTTTTTTGTGCACACTAGATACGTCCCAAAAAGAAGAGGAGAACACGTGCCTAAGAAAAGGAAGACTCTTTTCCACACAGAAGGCTCAGAAGACAACATTTCGACTCTTTCTGCCAATATCCAAATAAGAATAAATCCAGATATTAGGTAAAATATCCCAAGGATTTTTCTACTCATAACAATTTTGTATAATCTACTCATATTGACATACTCTCACGGCTAAAGCCAGCGAGATTCAGAAATCCACGGGGCTAACCTGCTAATGCAGGATTTACAGCCCCTCCCTTCCAGGGTGGATGCCCCACCCTTAAAATATTCCTTGCCGCATTCATATCCCGGTCATGGGCAGTACCGCACTGCGGGCACGTCCATTGTCGGGTATCAAGCGGCAGCTCCTTTTCTTTATGGCCGCAGCAGCTACATGTTTTGCTTGACGGCTCCCATCGGCTGATTTTCACGACTTTCTTGCCATACTTGCAGGCAAGGTATTCAACCCTGTTCAGGAAGGAAGCAAATGCCAGGTCACCAATCTTGCGGCCCCAGCTCTGCTGCATGGCTTTCATATCCAAATCCTCAAAGCAGAGCAAGTCATACCGGCTTACTAGGTCATTGGCAACCTTCCATTGAAAGTCCTCCCGCTGGCATTCGATATGCCTGTGCAGGCGTGCCAATGCAATACGGGCTTTCTTACGGGAACGGCTGCCCTTTTGTTTTTTGGATAGTCGACGGCTATCCTTTCTCAGCTTGTCGAGCGAATGAAAAAGTACCTGTGGCGAGTGTACCCTCTCCCCATCGGAGACGGTTAGGAAGGTTTTCATTCCGAAATCAAAGCCCGCGGATTTACCCGTCTGTGGCTTGACCTCGGCTTGTCCCTCTCTCTCTAAGGAGAAGCATACCCACCAATCACCTACCGCATCCTCTTTGAGTGTGACAGTCTTTACCTGTCCCTCCAGCTCCCGGCTCTTATGGAACTTGATACGGAGCTTCAGCGCATTGATGGTGAATACATTCCCATTCAGCGCCCACCCAGTATTCTTGAAGGTCACTGACCTGTACTTGCGCCAAGAGCGGAACGTAGGTGGCCGCTTCGCATGTCCCTTGACAAATCTCTTGTAACCCTCGCTGATCTTCTCGGCGATCTGCTGGATGCTCTGGGAGGACAGTAAATTCCATTCTTTATATTTTTCCTGTCTTTTCAGTTTAGTCAGGTGCTTCTTCAGGTCATACTCGCCCAGTCGTTTATGATACAGGCGGTAATACCGTTTATGCAACGCTATACAATGGTTGTACACCCACGCCGCCACGCGGAGGTATCGGTTCAGCCACCCCCGGTGGTTGCGGTTCTGGGTGTACGCCTTGTATTTGTAGGTCAATCGCATATTGGGCACATATTTACTTTGCGAATATAGCTATTTATTATATATTTACCGATTATATATTTTATTTTTTATGATTAAAACAGCGAATAGGTACACGACCAGCTCGCATTGCGTGTACAATCTTGGGTATCATATCATCTGGTGTACCAAATACAGGCGGAAAGTGCTTGTAGGGGATATCAAGCCACGGCTGAAGGAGATACTGTGCCAGAAAGCCGGTGATATATCATGCCATGTCGAAAAGATGGAGGTGATGCCGGATCATGTGCACGTCTTCGTCAAGAGTACGCCAACCGTAGCCCCTCATTTTATAGCCGCGCAACTGAAGGAGCTATCATCCCGGATATTAAGGGATGAGTTCCCGTCCCTCAGGTCACGATTGCCTACATTGTGGACGCGTTCCTACTATTGTGAGTCTGTCGGCCATATATCACAGGAGACGATCGTACGCTATATAGAGAGACAAAAACAGGTGTGACGCTCTCATCACCCGGTTCAAACCGAGAGTATTCACGCCTGGAGGTCATAAACCATCTGCGGGCAAATGTTCACAACTTACTTTATCATCCCAATCAATGTACTTTTGTGCTTCCTTTGCGAGAGATTCGCACCTATGCCTATAGTTTATATAGGCATCATCTGCCTTTTTTATCATTTGATTTATATTCATTTCTATTCTGTTTTACGTTAAACATGGGTAACTTCATCATCAAGGAATTTTACAACTTCTCTATCCATCATAAATGGAGTGATATTTTGCCTAATATTTGGTCTTTCAACCTCTTCAATCACATTATTTCCTATAATGAAATTCTTGTTGTAGCATACAAGATAAACAGTTTCTTCATCCGAAAATCGGAATATATCACCTGTAATAAGAGTCTTGAATGTTGTTGTCTTTGCCATGATTTAGCTCCTTTCTATACTGATTTGAATTATTTTAGAATATCCTCAATAGAGGATAAGACACTTTCTAAGTGCTCGGATTGTTCGAGGTATTTCATCCGAAGATTTTCCTCTCTGTTGGTTGCCTCTCCTCCAGAATGAATATCATCATACTTTTCGTATTTTGACTTCACTTCTTTATATGCTTTCTGAAAGAACGGAAGTAATATCTTACATTCCTCTTTAGTCATACAAACGGTTATTTCGCATGCTGACGAAAGTGATTTTCGTGTATTATCTATATAGCTCATATTTTATCAGTTATTAGTCGTTAATCATTACCTATCATATCTTTTCTGATAAGTTCAGCTTCGACAGAAGATAATTTGGGCAATTTAACCATATCAACACATTCTTTCTGAAAAGCAATAATATCTTCAATAAGCATCTGCCAATCAAAAAGAAATTCTTCACTACACCCGTGTTTTCGATAAATATCTTTTGCTGCCTTTAATATTTCCACAGCACAGATATCTGTTCCCTGAAATACTACCGCTGGAATTTCGTTATTCAAGCAGAAGTTAAGTAACTTACGCTGATCTTTCATTGTTTCTTTGTATTTTCGTTAAACATTCCTCTAATTTTTTTTGTATACTGGTTACGCAAAAATTCTAATTTCTGAGACGCAAAGCTACCATCATAAGTCCTGTATGTAAAAGAGGCTTTCACGTGATAGTTATACAAATTGATAAGTCTTCTATGCAACCATCTCAAATATTGAGAATCTTTCTGTTTTGTTCCCACAATCAGCTATGCTATTAATTTATTCTGGCAGCTAAACCAGTTTTAAATGAGTATTATCTTTATTTCGATATACAAAGATACTAATAATCAATGTAAAACACAAACATTTTAAAATGTTTATTTTATAAAATATCATAATAATAAACTATTTAAAATATTGTTTTCCCTATTATTTTATTTTTCAATCATTATTCTCTCTAAAGACTATCTAATAAAAAAAAGTAGACCGATAGAATCGGTCTACTACATAGTGATACAAACCCTAAAGGGGGCTATCCCCTACAACTGCTCCTTTACAGTTGGCGTGCTAAACATTAATTATACATCTAAAGTTACAATATAAGTGTTCCTTTCATCTTTTCTTTTATATCGATGATTGCTCACTATGGGATCAATAAACCAGCAATACGACATTAATCCCATCATGGCAAAAAACGAACTCTTTACAAAGTCTTTAAAAATCCAATAATTAATTGTCATCAATCCGATATATAGAAAAATTATTGCTAACATATTAAATTTTAATTCAAAGGACCACCTATTTTGTCCCTTTCTTACAAGCCGCAAAATCTCATTTCCAATAGAAGCTTTCTTTGCCGAAAACTCAAAATCCACTAAAGAGATTGCGTCTTTGTACTCGAATCTCCTACTAGCACCTTCGTTGGTATAGAAATCCACAAATATTTACTCAATAACATTACCAACGATCCAGACTGTCAAATTAACATAACGGATAGTCTGACCTGTTATACAAAGTTGCTTAGTGACTTCCATGACAGCCTCCTTCATAAAGCATTGGCAGTCCTCTGTTACTTTGAAAAGCTCCCACACACTCTCACCTACCTTTGGATATTTGCGATACCCATTACCATCTACACTCCAAAATGCTTCTACATGCAGTTCCATAATCTATCTCCTATCAATATAATGTATACTATTAATTTATCCTGGCAGCTAAACCAGTTTTAAATAAATATCATCTTGTTTTCAATATGCAAAATACTAATAATCATTGCAAAGCACAAACATTTTAAACTATTTATTTTATAGAAAATCATAATAATGGACTATTTAAATATTACGTTTATAACCAAGATCAGTTCACAACTTAGAGAAATAAGAAATAAACATATAGGCACGTTTCACAACATGCCTATACACCACCAATGGAGTATTTCACAATTTTCCATTAGTTAGAAACGTTCTATTAACCACTAGGTAGCTTTATCGAAAGCTACCTCTTCTTTTGATTTTATTGAGATATAATTTCATAATCGTATTGCATGGGATTAAAGAATAGGGAAAAGACTATTCTACCTATTTTTAGTCATAGTCCTTATTTTATCTGGTGACCTAACCAGTGTTACTGCAAAGATAAGAATATTTTCATTATTAAAAATATTTTTTTTTATATTTCCCAATAACAAAACAATAAACATTTTAAATAATACAATTGTAAACAGATTAAATGTTATACTATTTTTTTTAGATTGAGTAGGAGAGTCCCTACCCAATCTATTCTCTAATTTACACCTCCTTTTCTTTTAAAGCTAGTATCCTTTCTTCTAAGCGTTCATTTCTCTTTCTATATACTTCAAGCAGTCTATTATCAATCTCTTCTACAGCACTAGCTGCATGCTCAAGCGTGAACTACCGCTAAACTAAAGATTTAGCGGCTTCGGTTCGCATAATTACGAATGATATATCTGATTGCACTTGCTGTCGTTACTTCTCCGATATCACCTTTAATACTTTCTATTATTTCAAGGTCTTCCTCTGTTAGCCTCAAAGTAAATTTCACTTTCTTATCCATACGATTTAAACGGGAATAGGAGGGGAGTCCCCTCCAGATTATTCTATAATTCTTTTAGTGTTTCAAATAGGAATTTACGCACTTTAATTCCATACTCTTTAGAGGTGGTGTCATCAGTTTCAATCGCTGAATCTAAGGCACTTACCAACTCCTCACATCCGATTCCCTCCATGAAAGTAACATGATCATTCTTTCCAAAAAGAAAAATATCATATAGATCTGTTCCTCTATTAAGACAAACCGCTACATCACCTTTATGCATAAATCCATTAACATGGAATTTTAAAGTAGGCATACCTCTATACCAAGTAGCCTTAAAAGTACTTATTCCCCAACTGAGAGGAATTATCCCTGCTTTCATAATCGTTCTATAAATCTCATTAATAATTGCTCTATTCTCCATACTACTTTTGCTATTAATTTATTCTGGCAGCTAAACCAGTTTTAAATGAGTATTATCTTTATTTTGATATACAAAGATACTAATAATCAGACAACAATACAAATATTTAAAACTATTATTTTTCTTATATTTTATAATATTTAAAACGATAACATTTACAATATTTATTTTTTTACTTAAGTGTATAGTTTTATTTCCCTACTATTTTTTTGCACTAAGGATAGGAATGTAAAGCCCGGAGCTTGCGAGGACTTGCAATGGATAGCCTGACCCGATGATAGGGGAGTGCCCTAATAGTAAATAGTGAAGTAAAACAACATTATCTCCAATCTTTTTCATTCGTTAATAAATCATAATCAATTGAAGTTTTTTTTAGAGTTTCAAACTTTATATTTATATTTGCAAAAGTAAATATTTCAACATCACAATTAGGTTAAAAACTTTGAATATAAACAACACTTATGGGATTTGAAAAAATAGAAAAATCAGGATCGGATTGTTCTGTTAGAACTAACCGTGAACGAATATCTATCAGATGAGCTCACAAGACTACCTCCCTCATACCATCCATCAAACTGATTTCCCATGAAGGGACTGGCTGTAACTGTACACACATCCCCTTCAACCTTTACACCACCTCCAGTGACTTGGCCTCCGCTTTCGGCTATAAGAGTGATTGAATACTCTTTTTTAAAGGATACATTGAACTTCCAATCTTGCCGCTGCACTGGAAAATTGTAACGATCAGAACCTTCAAATTTATTTAGATCTCCATCAACAGGCCCACCAGTAAAGCTCACTAACTGATAGCCTGAATAGGGGACAGCTTGTACTTCTGCTGTAGCATCTCCATCATATAAGCCTGCCCCAGTAGCATAGCCTCCAGTAAATTCTACTTTCCCACTTGTGCTCCTAGTGTTAATTACTCCATCACCTGAGATAGCGATATTAGCTTTCCCTTCAGGAACAACAGGCCTCAAAGACTCTTGATCAAAATCATCTCTACTACATCCCGTAACAAAGACAAGTGCAAATAGCACATAAAATAAAAATAACTTTTTCATAATTAATTAATTATTATAATGATTTACAAATATAAAAGCAAATAGGCGAATATTCCTTTCGCTTTTACTTATTTTTTTCTTCCACAACAATGGACAAGTGAAATTCTATATCAAATCGATTTTTATAGTAATAAGTACATCGAATTTGATCGTATAAAACCTCCGCACCCATATCTCTTAATTCATCCAAATATAATTGCACAGTACGCTGAGATAAATTTAGGGAAAAAGAAAGCTTCTTAGAAGAGCCCGTTCTCTCTGTTTGTATCAGTTTGTGCAATTGAACTATTTTACGAATTCTATCTAGTGTTTTCATCAGCTGTTCTCTTTAGTGTCTTCAGAAAACGTTTCCAATATATCTTATTAGAACCAAACAAGGACTGAGTTGCTTTTCGACCATTTTCCACATAATATTGATGTAGTACATCAAACTTACAGTCAGTATTGACCTGAAGGGAAGCCTGAGACTTGGCCGCTTCTTCTAAATGTTGAATTGTTCTTCCCGCCGTCGAGTTGGCAATTATCTGAAAATAAATATTCAATAATGAGTACTTCTTCAGAAAGACATAATCCTGAGGCATAGCCATAAATCCATAATCAACAATACAACTCAACATAAAATTATCTCTCTCTTCGTACAATCTATCGTTTTGCTCCATAACTAACAAATAAAGGTTCAATCACTCTATTATTTTTCCTCACTTCATAATGAAGATGATAACCAGTACTACGACCAGTCGTGCCAACAAAGCCTATAATCTGCCCCATTCTCACATACATCCCTTTTTTTATATAATACTCTGATAAATGCCCATAGATTGTACTAAACCCATATTTATGTTTAATTTCGATACATTTGCCATACCCCCCTCGAAAACCAACAAATATTACCTCACCAGAAGCAGCAGCATGTACAGTTGTTGCCAAGTCACAAGCATAGTCTATGCCTGCATGAAATTTATACTTCCCGGTAAATGGGTCCTTTCGATAACCATACCGTGATGATACACGCCTCTTATCTTTAATAGGGCAGTGTAAGGGTATTCTATCTAACATATTCGCTTTCTGATATAAGTCTACGACTCCCATCACAGGATAAAGCGATTTAGATTTTACAGCTAACTCCTCTAATAAAGAATAGGGAAGAGAAGCCATTACACACAAAACTAAAGGCCACATCTTCAGCATGTCAATAGAATATTTGTTTGGGAACGACTCTATTTTCACGCGTACCCGGATTAAGAATCTCGGCACTAATTATCGGGTCATTTTTAAGTTTATATTTAAAATGCCGTCCGCCCCCCAACTCTTGCACTTCAATTATCAGTACTTTTTTATCAGGAATAGTAAATTTATTAAGAGCCACTGTAAACGACTTACTGTCATGGGCCGCAATCCTTTCAGGAAGGTCAAAAAAGAATAAAGGTTTCTGATCTATCTGTTGGATAGCTGTTTTTTTTCTCTTCTTCGCATCTTGAATATAAAAACGCACAAAATCTGGCACATAATCAATATTGCTATAATTCGTTAAGCGAAATTTAAAGAAAAGGATATCCTTATCAATAAAGATATTCGTAATGGCAAAACGCATTCCTGCATAGTCCTTGTAAAGTTTAGGCAAAGATTGTATACGGGAATTGATCTCTTTCCGGAGATTCTCACGCTGTACACTATTTAATTCCTTATTATCAAGAAGCGCTACTCTCCGATTAGCAGCGTTAGCACCTGGATCTACAACAAATGATACATGACTGGGCTGTGAGGCATAAGATAAATCAAAAGTATAAAACTTCTCAGAAGCAGTAACCACACTGATATTGGTAGAGTGAGCAAAGCGTCCGACCGCCCGTACAGCTACAATATTATCTACTCCTGAAGCTTTTACCACTTCAATATCTGTTGTTCCGTAATCCACATAAATAATTTTTTCCGGAAAAATCAAATGTGTTTGCTGACTATCGCTAACTGACACCATAGGAGGTTTCTGATATTCTTTCCCTACTATCAAATAACTCTCTAATAATTTTTCTGCAAAAGAAATATTGTAACTATAATATTGGCCATCTGCTGTGACAACACTCATATTTGTTATTCCTTCAAAGGCAGGAACTGTCGCTTTAAGACGTATTGCGTTAGGATAGGCTTCTATTTTCTCACCGGCCACATTTTCATCTCCAATAGAAAAGTACTTTACTTCATTAGAAAAAATCAGATGAAATGTCTTATATGCAGAAACAGAAAATGAAGACGAACGAATTTCTTGAATAGTCTGTGACCTTAAGCCAGAGACTATTAAAGTAGTTATTAATACAATTACAATTCTTTTCATGGTTCTATTTTTATTTTTGTTCTGGTCTTAAAAAAATCTCATAATTAGTTTTGATCGTAACCCTTACCTTTCTTACATTTTTAGACATGGCCTGTTTTCCCGCTGCGGCAGCTGTACTCGCAACAACCCCAGCAACTCTAGATGCAGTCTCCAAACCGGGCACATTACTAGGCAAGCCATCCAAAGCGCCTCCAAAAACATCTTTTGCAACTTCTGCTTTAGGATTATCCGGAACATAAATTCCGGGCAAAGCATCTTTTGAATAAACGACCTTCTTAAATGGCAAGATATTGTCTTGATAATTAATGTTATCTATCTTAACTATCACACGTTTACCATCAACCCTTGTCACTTCACCAAAAACAGGTGAATTTTTAGGAATCAAGATACCATTATCACTAACAGCTTCTTCCCCTAAACGAAGTTCAAGAGTATTTCCTTCTTCTACTGTCTGCTCCGAATAAACATAAGCTTTGATAACATTCTTATGTTTCGAATGCACTAAAGATATACTATTAAAAGGGGAACTCTTTTCTGGAAGAACAGGCTCCGATTCAATCGTATCTTCCTCCGAGAGATCTTCTTTTCGCTCCTCAGAAGTGTCACTTTTCGTTAATGGAATAGCCGTTTCCCTGGAACGAATAGATGCTTTTTCTATGTCCCTGTCAGAAAGGCCCTTTCCAGAGCGTTCACGCTCCATATCTTCTATTCCCGAAGATATGCTTGCTTCATTAGCACGAATCAATTCCTGAACTTTAGCAACCTTCTCCGGATCATCAACATATAAGTCCGACTCCTTATAGGAAATATTTTCCTGCATTGACAATTGTCCCGCTACTGAAGGATTTTTTTTACTATCCAAGTTCTTCATCATATCATCGATTGTGATATCTTTAGTATCAGCCCGCAAAATCACTTCTTGCTTCTTCGCCTCAGGAATAGGAGAATCAATAATAGTCAGTAATATCAAAATCCCCGCAACGAATAATGCTGCGGCCATGAAATAAATTCGTTTTTTACTATTCATCATGGTGTTATTCCTCATTTATTGGATAATACTCTTGGGTATAGCTCGTAAAATAAAATCCTGTTGGATTCTCAGGGTAACGGGGTGTTACTCTAATGGCCTTCCCAGTAGACAGCACCTTAAAACGTAAGATGGATTGATTATCGGTAATACTTAGCGTAGAACTAAACACAACTTGATACTCGCTACCATTGCCAATCACTTGTAACTGTTCCAACTTATCAAAATAGCACCTGTAAACCACTCCTTTGTTTATTGCGTCAGAATAAGACTTGTCATATTGGTACTTTCCAAAAATAGAATTAAGATCTGTCTGATTAACAAGAAATGCAGCACGAGCCTGATTTGAACGAATATTGTTCACATCAAAACTGTTAACATAGTAACTTACCGAATAGCAATGTGTTTTGAGAAGTTCTCGATACAAAGTCTCTTGCTCTGAAGACTCCACAGGCAACATTTCCCCTCCAGTATTGACTACTATGACCTTATTCATGGCTGTATCAACAATAGAATAAGCATAGTAAAGAACGGCCAGCATAATGAAAGTGAGAGATAAAAAAAACAACTTCAAATAAAGTGCCTGTTTTTTCTTCCCATCGGTATAAACCGTAAACCCCTTCAAAAAATCCTCCCTATTTAATTCCATAATATACTAATTTATAGCATGTTTCAACAATGTTATTAAAAAACTGACCAACAAGGCCAGTACGCCTAAAATGAATCTCACTTTTATTGGTACTTTCCCAACCTGAAAAGCACCATATAAATCCTGTAAAATAGACAGATACAAATCAATAGTGCCTTTCCTTAGGATAGTGAGATGGGATAGTGCTTTATCTTTAAAATTGAACTTCATAACAACTAAAATAATTGGCTACTCTTGGAACGGACAACAGAAAACAACTTGAACTTAACCCATACAGCGACCAAAACAAGAACAACGACACTTACCGATCCAACGGCTTCTTGCCCTGAAACTAAAGCCAAAGCAACTGCATTAGAAAACCTATCAGCCAATAAGAAAAAGGGGATAAGCAAATAGCAGATAATCATATTCTTCAACCAAGAATAAAAATAGCTACGAGTACTGTCGTGTATAATTAAGACTATTGCAATAGGAGCTACCAGTTCAAGCATCATTAAATACATATAACGGCCTAAAATAAAAAAGGTATATGTATATTTAAACAAAAAGATTCCAAGTCCCAACAGTAAGCCAGAAATTGCCTTATAAATAAAAGACAAAGGGCCAATCTCATCAAACGATATACCTAGGATCATCTGGTTACTAACCCGTTCCTCTTGTGAATTCACTAACTGAGTTAAAGAATTTACTGCTTCCGAAGAATCACCATTAATTCCAGTTACCAAAGCATCCTGCAAATCCGCACAAACCGACTCCGTCAAACCAAAGATCATTCCCGAAGAAGAGGCAATGAAACATGCCAATACATAAATCTTCATTTGCCCCCAATAAGCAGCAATATCAAACCTTTTGCCAGAACCAATATTTTTCTGATACTCTTCCCATAGTTTTGTAAAAAGAAGAAACAGAACCAAGGCAATCATTATTGTCTGAAAGGAATCATAAACAATATAGCCCTTCGTTTGAGTATAAGCATCCTCAATAGCTTTTATAGTACCCATTATTTCAAGAATTTTAAATCAATCAGTTCTTTTGTAGATTTTGAAGTAGAAAGAATTAGATCAACTCTATTCAAATTTTCTACAATCTTCATCTGTTCTTCTTTGATTCCCATTAATGATTGAAGTCTCTCTGAGTCATTCATCTTAAAACGACTAGTCAATGAAGAATTTAGTAAAGATACCAAAGAAGAGTTTGTTGTTAACAAACCGGACAGACAGTTTGAAAGAGATCTCATTTTATCAGCGTTTAGTTTCTCACCGTCTTTAACTAAACGTTTACAACGATTTATAATATATTGTTGACGCTCTATAAGATCCTTAGCATATGCAACATCCCGAACAGCAGATGAAACTTCCTGAACATACTTCAAGGTTGTAAATAGAACCTGGCTTTGTGAAGTCAGCTCAGCAAGCTGACTGCCCAGTGTTGTAGCATTCTCTATTTGATTTAAAGTCATATTCGTATTGACAGCAACATCAGTTACGGGTATTTGTGCCTGCAAATGAGGCATACTAACAAGAATAAATAATAGGGAAAAAAAGTATTTCTTCATAATTTTAAATTTTTAATGTATTGTTCAATAGCTAATTTCATATCATGGCCATTAGAAGCATACAGTTTATCCAGCGCAGATCTAATTTCACCTTGCGTTTGAAAAGCTAAATATTTACGTTGAGAAGCCTCTATTCTCACAGTTATAGCATAGTTCTGGCCAAAACGAATCCAACATTCTGAATAGGGATGGCTACAGCTATAATTATTCTGAATAGACTTCATTTGATTTATATGTGATTCATTCTTAATTTTGAATGTATCCACAACAGCGTCATATACAACATCAGTGCCTTCCAGAACATACAATAATTGGGTGTTACTAATAATACCTTTGGTAAATTCGTTATCAGGCAACTGTACAGGCGACTGTATGATGGTCATCACAGCACCGTTTTCTTTTCGTATCTTTTGATAGAAGGTGGCCACTGCCTGATGTATATTGACATCAAGTGGATTTAGAGACTTCATTTGAGCTGTTTCAGCATACTCATCAAAAATGATATATCCTTTTTTAGAAGGATCAGAGAGTATTTTATTATTGATTACGTCAAACAACAGACTCATAACCACAGATGATACGAATGGCGAGTTTTTCACCTTAGTTAACTCAAAATGAATAAAGCGCTTATCACTTAAATGACTGGCCACTCCAACACTCTCACAAAGATTCGCATAGGCCCCACCTGGCATAAATTCACTGCAAACATGTAAGAATGAATCCATTTTAAAGAAATCGGTATTCACTTCATTCTCCTCACAAAGTTCCGTAAAATTATTCTTCAGAAACTTATAAAAGCCTTGGAAAGAGTGTCCCCCAGCCACAGTCTTATAATACTGGGTGATAAACTTTCGTAAAGCGACTGTTTGGTTTACGTCGACGGATGTTTGGCGCCACAATCTAAGGCAAAGAGAGACTAATGTCTCAATCTTTTCCGGTGATATCGGCTGGTCATCTAAATCAAAAGCATTAATACCTAACGGCTGTTTTTCATCATATTCTACATGAATAGATATTTCAGGATACAGGTAACACAGTTGTTTAAAGCTGTTCCCAAACTCCACAGCAACAATCGTATATCCCTGATCAAGAAGCTGCTGTACAATATTATTAGTAGTAAAAGACTTTCCCGCACCTGTAGGGGCTATCACAATTGCGTTACGTGCCTTTATACGCCTACTTTTTGCATCCCAAATATCTTTTCGCAAAGGAGTTTGATAAAGCCGGTCATTAAATAACAACCCTTCAGGATCATCTCTAAATATCGTATAGTGAGATAGAAATGTAACAGCGAGCGACAAAGATGTCTGGAACATATAACAGCGATCCAACGAAGCCGTACACCCCAATATTCCTCCTCCATAAATACTTGCCAGATTTCCAAATGAAGGCATATAGTAGTTGATCGAGTGTATATCAAACGCAGAACGAAGTTGCTTCTCTATCTTATTCAGGCTACTCTCATCGTTATCCCAAATTAAAATTGAAAAATGTGCATAGCACAAAACCTCATTGTGGTTCTTGATATCCTTTACCAGCTCCTCCATTTTTTCTATTTTCGCAGGGAAATTTACTTTATCCCATCCTCGGTTTTGGATATGTGTTTCAAGGGTTTTCCGCAATGAATCCTTCAACTTTTTATCAGAATAAAAATAGAAAATCTGATTATAAACATGGTCATGATAAAGATGGATACCACCTAAACTTTCTGCCAAAGACATATATAATTCTGACTGATCTTGAGATACCGTATAGTCCTTTTCATAAACCGGGCATTCATCAGGCAAATATTCCGAATCCGTTATTGAGAATATTCTTGCTCTAGTTTTCCCTGCTATTATCTCATCTGCAAAATTTATATCCTTCACACCTTTTGTTTCATAAAAATTAGCGGAAGAAAACAAATATTCCTGTAGTTCACTGGCTGATAAAAAGGAAACACGAGTATTACGCAAAGAAGAAATATGATTAATAGCAAATTCTATAGAAGTGAAAAAATCATCCAACCTTTCGCTGTCTTCTTTTCTTAAACTCTCCTTGAAAGAAAAAATATTCTTTTCATAGGCAGCAGAAAGAGAACTCAAACCAGCCAGAGTAAATCCAATCATACAAGTATGAGAGAAATATTTCCGGCCGGCAAAATGCTCCTGATCAGCTTTCCCCAAATACGAAGTTGCGTCCTCCGAAGATCGATACTCTTTTGCTAAAAAAACATCTTGCTTATGTACATAGCTATTATCCGGCATCTTCGAAAAAGCTGTCGTAAATGTAGAGTGTCTCACTTCTAGTTCAGTCTTATATAACGAATAAACCTCCGGTAAATGTAGCTTGACTACATAAGTCAAGCTACCATTCTTCCCGAGAATCAGCCCACGCCCGGAGGTATCCAATATAATATCATGTATAGGGTAAAAAAAAGAGTTATCCATTGAGTGTCTTTTTCTTGTTATTGATTACATTGTATAGCTCTCGATTGGTTACTGTATAAATAACTTTATCCATTTTAACCTTAGGGATATTGGAACGACGATAGAAGATCCGCTGACACACAGCCAAAATCCCAACTAAAATCACCACACCCATTATAAAAGACCCCATATCTCCTGTCTCCATAAGCTCAATAAGGCACATTATAAATGCTCCTATACTCATAATACGCATGATAAACATTATATAAAAGAACCGAGTCAGAAGTCCTTTGATTCTACATGGTGAATCTAAACCTTTATATACTTTACATCGCTCCATAGCACTTATTAAATACTAAAGTTCATTGCGGCAACCTTATTAGCAACATACCCAATCGCAGCTATCCCGAGGATAACAAAGATCATTCCTTCACCAACAGCAGTCCAAGCATCTTGTTTGGATGCTCCGTTTTTACCACGTATACCATCGATATTATGCCAAACAAGCCCTGCAAATCCTATAAATAGGCCTAATCCCAAAACAGGAACCAGCCATGAATTTAGCATTGAATTAATTTCTGTACGCGACTGAAGGCCTTGAGCCAATAATCTTGAAGTTGATAGACAACTCAATATTCCTAGTAATATAATTTTCTTCATTTTCGTCTTATTTTAAATAGTCCTCAAAAACAGAACCAGTAACCCAATTTTCAACTGTCACTGAGGTTATCTGTAACTGTTCACGATTTTCAGTAAGTTTAAACTTATATGTATAGCTCTCCCCTTGTACATAGTCCATATCGGATATTGCATAAGTATATTCTTTGCCCCCTTTCAAGCGGATCTTTAAATCAGCTTGGTTACACAAATGCGGAACTAATAAAATTTTATTGGAATAAGAGGTCATCTCACCGGTAGATAACTCTTCAAACGCCCCCGTACAAATATTAAAGTTTCCACTCACAGGCGAAGAAGTCAATGATAAAGAAGATATTTCCTCACCTTCCACTGATACAACGATCTGGCTAAGTGCATGGGACAATTGTATAGACAACGAAGCTGATCCAGAGCCGATCTCAATAGGCTTCTTCACGTAAAGAAGATCTACTTGCTTTGTCATATCCAGGGATACAATAGGGGAAGTATCAGATTCAGAATAGGGATAATAAGAATATACCAACCCTTTATTCTCGACATACACAGGAGCGTTCATCATCCAATTCCCGTGAACAAGACTTGCGTAATTTCTATAAGAATCTCCATAAGGCTTATTATCAACCGTAGTTATATATAGCCCGATCGGAGAAGATAAATTCTCCGAAAGGGTATTGTTATTGACTACATAACAAGAAGTTATGTGCATAGTGGAAGACTCGGCCACTGGATCATCACTATTCCCACAAGATGCTAAAAAACAACATAGGGAAAACAAAAAGCTATTTACTATTTTATTCATCTTTTTATTCAATATCTACTGAACTTTTCTTAAGTTGCAGCAATGTTATTTTAATTGTTTTACCGGATTCACTTTGGGTAAAAGTAACCACACCGCCTCTTGGTGTAGTGCTCATATTTTCCTGAACAGTTACCGTAGATCCACTAACTGTAATCCATGACACGTTACTTGACGCAGTATACCCTACATTCTCTGTACGATCCTTAACACCATTGATAAGAATATCTTTACTAGAATTAATAGAGTAACTCTTAGAATCACCGGAAGAAGAAATACTGGTCCACGAGGCGCTTGTAGAACCATCACTCAAAGAGAAAGTGTAGTTACTGGTTATCACGCCTGCTGATTGTTGAACAGTCACCGTAATTTTCTTACCGGATTCTGCCTGAGTAAACGTAACCGTACCCGAACGGGCCCCTCCACGATTCTCCGATACAGAAATGGTAGATCCACTGACCGTAATCCAACCGGCACTGCTTGAAGCACTATAGCTTACGTTCTCAGTACGATCCTTTGTACCATTGATCAGGACATCTTTATTAGAAACGATTGAATAACCTTTAGAAGAACCACTTGCGGAAACACCAGTCCACGAAGCACTTGTAGAGCCATCATTCAATGTGAACTTATAATTATAGCTTACAACGCCTGCAACCTGTTGGACAGTCACAGTAATCTTCTTGCCGGATTCTGCCTGGGTAAACGTAACTGTACCCGTACGAGCAGCTCCACGATTCTCCGATACAGAAATGGTAGATCCACTGACCGTAATCCAACCGGCACTGCTTGAAGCACTATAGCTTACATCCTCAGTACGATCTTTTGTACCATTGATTATGATATCTTTATTAGACACGATCGCAAAATTCTTAGAGGTAGCACCTGCACCAATACCCGCCCAAGAGGTAGTTATAGAACCATCACTTAATGTAAATTTATAATCATTAGTAATTATACCTGCAACCTGTTGGACAGTCACCGTAATCTTCTTGCCGGACTCCGCCTGAGTAAAAGTAACAGTACCTGCACGAGCAGATGCAACCCGATTCTCCGCCACAGTCAATGTAGATCCACTAACAGTAATCCAGTTAGCATTGCTTGAAGCAGTATAGGACATATTCTCACTCTTGTCCTTAACCCCGTTGACTATAATATCCTTAATGGAAACGATCGTATAGGCATTAGTAGCTCCCTTAGCTGCAACACCAGTCCATGATGCTGTTGCAGAGCCATCATTCAGAGCAAATGTATAATTGTTTGTTATTACACCTGCGTCCTGCTGAACATCAATAGAAGTTGTTAGGTTAGACTCTGTTTGCGTAAATGTAATTGTACCAGTACGAGGGGTGGTTACACGATTCTCCGAGAAAACAATATTCCCATTGGCCACCGTTGCCCAATCAGGTTTACTTGTCAAATCATAGGCTATATCCACTGTTGTATTAGGTAACTTCACTCCATTTATAGCGTCACTCTTTTGAGAGGTGACCACAAACGGATGAGCAGACTTATCCAATGCAGGCACAGATAATGTAGTCGGACTTACAGTAAAATCATAAGCCGGCATTTTAGGCATAAAATAAACTTCATTTTCTTCTCCTGAAGCAAAGGTTCTATCTTCTGCAAAAGAAAATGGATGAGAGGCACCACCAGAATAGGTCAATGTACTAAACTTTTCATTTGCCTTCCAAGTCTGCGGTACTATAACCCCTTTAAAGCAAAGTTGATCTGGAAGAGATACTTTTTCTAGCGGAAGATCCACCCGTTTATTGGATATCGTTGTAACCTCCCCCATAGCAAGATTTATCTTCGTGTCCGTATAGGTATGAACCGATATTTGAGCGTTTTCTCTATTCTCCGTTGCGGTATATTTCACATTGACCTTTGAAAGTAAATGTCTAAAAGAAAGAGGAATGTACTGAGATCCATCCATATCACTATTTACGGCATACAGAAAATCATCCTCTCGACCAGTCCCCTTAACTACATGCAATAAAGCGGTAGCATCAGTAATCTGGCTGTACCAAGGATAGTACACATAGAACTCCAGCCTCCTGTCAGGAGAATTGAATATCAGATTGTCTAAATCCGCAGCGACAAAAGCTTTTTTGGTACTATTAAAGACGTATTTTTTATTGTCCGCATAGTTCCCAACAGGCTGTAGCGTAGCGTTAGAAGATTTATCCAATACATAGATACCGATTGCATCCCCATCTTCAAAATCAAGAACTTCATTCGCTCTCGTCTGGGTCTGTTCTTGGTAGAATATTACTTCTTTAGGACCTTGTTTGGCATCTTCCTCATCTCTATTGCACGAGAGAAGAAGAACACTAAGCATTGTTAGTATAAAATATCTCATAAGTCTTATTAAAGGATTGGCACTAAAGAAATGTCACTATCTGAATTAGCTCCCCACGGTTCAATTGTTATACCGTCGTCATTGCCACCATCGCCATCACCTGTACCGCCACCACCGATCTCCAAACCACTATTTTCAACGGTAAGAGTATAAATATTCCTGAAAGCCGGTTTCCAAGTTGTACCAACAGGAAATTCATAGCGAAATTGACGATCATCAATCGTAAACACAGCTCTTATATTCTTCCCAACAGTAGCACTCACTGGCAAACAAATACTGCTCACTGTCTGGTACGTATCCGTTAACAACAACTGCTTACCGGGCATAAGAGCCAATACCCCATCGGTAGAAGTTCCAGTAATTTGTCCCGTGCTTAAGTCAATAGTTCCTGTTGTTTTAAACACATTGTCAGCATCATTATTCTCGATTTTCAGTGCAGATATTAATCCTGGCCCTTCATTATAGCTTGCCGATTTCCGGATCTTAAATACCACTTGACTAAGCGCATGCTTCATCTCTATATTCACATTCTTCTGTGTAATAGAAGCTGGGGTTTCTGCATGCCCATACAAATAGTCAGTCTGAGTATTTGACTCGACAGGCACAGCCATTCCATTGTTGCTGGTACCCGAATAAGGATAGTAAGCAAAAACTTCGGCCTGATTCTCATCTAAATAAATGTTCTGAGCAACAAAACCTTTCCCATTATGACGGAAAGCTACATTGGTATAACGATCCACATTTCCAAGGTAAGGTTTATCAATAGTACCATTACAGACAAAAACGCCAATAGCATCATTCTCTTCCCAGTCCACTTTCTCAGCCCGGCTTTGAGGACCTCCAATATAAGCGTTAATGGACAAACCAGGAAGGCCATTAATCTCTTCGTTAGATGTACAAGAAGAAACAAAAACGGTAAATAAGCATAAAAATGCGGTAGATAATTTTTTCATATTCATAATTTGTTATTTATTAAAGTTTATATCATTCTGTTCCATATCCTGCCATTTTTCAATATAGATATTGTCAAATAGCATGTTTTCACCAATCTCAACGACTAAGTCTATCACCATACCATCAACAGTAAAGTCTTTAAGTACAGAAGACAAATCAACCTGAGAGTACTGTTTAAAAGTCTCGCCCAAACATTCAATTTTCAGTGTATTAGGAATAGCGTTAGAAACGCCGAAAACGAAAGCACTAGAGGTAAACCGATTATCAACCTCAGTCGGAGAGAAAGGGAATACAAGCCCCGCATAATCTGCTATGGGCTGATTAGTATATATTTTACGCCCTGTAATAACCCCGGATAACATGGCTTCAAGAGAGGTGATCTGATGTGTTTGTGATAATCCTTTCAGAGTGATGTTGATGACAATCTTCTGGACCAGAGGACGTAAATTAAACACCCTTTTAAGAGTATCTTCCGGAAGAATACTTCCTTCGCTAGAATCAGTATACACCAACTTCTGTAAATTAGCTATTATGGGGATACCATATTTTACGGAACTTACCGTATCGGCATAGATTTCAATAGCAGAAAGCTCCTCCACATTTCTTACCTTGTTATTAAATAAACTATAGGCCAGAAACTTATACTCACCGGTAGCAATTCGGCTTAGAAACTGATTATTGACCTCAAAATAGTCAGGTTCTCCAAGCTTCTCTGTATACTCTGCTCCTGAATAGTAATCGTAATACCGAACCTGTATATCCTCCGTTGTTGGAGGAGCTACATTATCAGAAACATAAGCTCTCAAATAGCCCTTCATACCACAATCTTCCTGGAACATATTACAGGCTCCCAGTAGCAGTAGCAAACATGAAGCTAACATGATAGTTTTTACTTTCATTGTTCAAAATTTAATTTAAAATCTGTTATTATTTGATTGATCTCTGGATCAAGTTGCCCACGATACCATTTGCTAGGTTCAAGTTGACAAGCCTTCTCAAAAGCTTCAACAGCATCTTTTATGCGTTTCTCACGAACATAAAGAATAGCCAAGAGGTAATATGTGTTGTCATTCTGCGGAAGGGCCTGTAAAACCTCAATGGCACGTTGATCATAACCAAGGCTCATTAGACAAACCCCGGTATTATAATCCCTATATTCATCCAATGTAGCTAGAGCTGCACTGTATTTCCGGTTCTCCAAGAGTTTTATAGCGTCCATATAAGCCGTATCTATCACACTAGTATGGATAGTATCTTTTATCATCTCCTTACGATGAAGATGAAATTTGAAGTTTACAGCACGCAACTGGGGATATAGCTCTTTCCTGATATAAGGATAATCAGGATACTTCCGTAGCAAACTTTCTTTTAGGTCATTACTTCCTGTTGAAGAGATAGCGGCCAGTATTTCCGACCGATTGCGAATATTAGCATCCATACGAATTAACTCTGTAAGTTTGTCCCAATCTTCTCCAAGAGCATAAGGTTTAAATAGGGCCAAGCTCTCCGTATCATCAGTACGCTTCATTAAATACTGTTTCAACTCATCAGCTCTAAGTCCGGACAATTTTTTATTTGCGAAGTTATCTCCTTCCGGTGATGCAGTAGCAATCATGTTCACACTATCAAGAACCAACTCACCACTATAAGTCAGAGAATGCAAAGTCTCCAAGACACGATCTATTTCAGCTTTATTTTTCCCTATTGATTCTATGAACTTGGTAGATCCAACACCATAAGTTATGTAAGCTGTCATGTTGGTCTGGGCATGCCGGGAAATAATAATTCGTTTATATTTAGGAGATCGGTCTAAAAATTGGACCATGCTGGAAATATAGTAAGTCAAGGTATCGGTTTGCGGAAGTTTATACCGACTTTCGTCCAGTGCAATCACCTCACCATTAATCATCACATTGATTTTCTTAATCGCTTCATCAGCATCAATCTTTTGGGAATAATAGTACTCGAATTTATCTCCAACCTGTATTACAGTATCTAGCTTGCAACTTTCTCTGGGGAAGCGGATATACTCTTTATATTTATCATCTATAAGAGCTTTCTTACGCTCGTTCTCCATCATCTTTTTATAGTCGAAGAAACGTTTGGAAATCTCAATTGAATCCTCTGGAGTAATAGTCTTCTGCATGAGATTGTACTCCGGTGAAAGAAAATTATTCCATTTACCTGGTGCTCCCGATAAATCACGTTCAAGCCAATAAGCTGGTAGTACTGCCTTCCAACTCTTAGGATTTACCGTTGCACGGTTACGTTCCATCAGTCCGTTAAACAACAAATGTCGTTTATTCCGGATACTTCGCCAATCGACAAATCGTTGTTGCGATAATAACTCTTTTTGCCAAGAGTAATAAAACTGCTCTTCAATATCCAAAAGGGCTTTCTGGTATCCCTTGGAATCGAAAAGATACTGCATATAAGCACTATCCGGTATAATCGAATTTATAAAGTTCTGATACATCTGATACCCTTTAGCCTGCTGCTTTATGAATTGGGCACCAGAAAGCAATATCTTATCAAACTCTATTATACGCCCATTCTTGTCTGCATAGGGGGTTAACCGGACTTGCCACTTATTATTAATCAAACTGGCAGGCACTTCCACTTTGAAATCAAGACTAATCTTACCCGCACGCTCTGGTATATTTTTACTTTTGGCAACAATTGTAATGTCAGCGAGTGATATATCCATGATATTCTCCCCCGTTGCTTCATCCTTACCGTAACTTGTATATTTCTCCTTCAATATTTTCTCTGTTTCAGCACTATATACACGGGTAGAGTCAATCTTATCAGCATCAGTTTTTTTACGGGACACCTGACTCAACCTCACCCGTTCATTTTCCTTCTCAAGTACGGAAACCAAAGGAGAAGCACAACTAAAAAACAATATGGAAATGGTAATTAAAAATATAGATTTACTTCTTATACTCATTGGAAAGTTACATTATTTTATCTGTGAAATTCTGAGGGTCCTCTCTTCTATTCAAAAAAAGTCTTTTACCACTAAACGCAGTTCTCAAAACAAAATTGTCACTCAGAGAAGCACAGCTCAGAATACTCCATTTAATTATTATAAATTGGAGAGCTAAAACAGACAGCACTCCGTACAAGAGATTTTGGAAACAGTTTTCCATACACCAGCTAATAAGAATAAGTAGAATTACAATTGGAAGAGAGGAATACAGAGAATTGATATAAACAAGCTTCTTAATAGTTCTTTTCCACTCACTCCAATAAGGTAATGCTATCTCTTTATTATAGATAAATAATACTTTCTCAGATACTTCTGGAGCCTCAGAAAAGGGTTCTGACGCCAACACAACTTTCTCAACTGTATTCTTCTCAAAATCCAAATAGAGTATAACATCCATTTCGGAAAGTACAGTTTGCATATCAGAGATTGACCTTATAAAGCCAGCCTTAAAATCAGGTATGGAAAGCACTCTTTTCCATATCTCACTCACCATCCAAGATTCAACATTTAGCTCACTGTTATAGATAGAGCAGTGTATAGTACAGTCCTTTTTTATCATTGCATTCATTTTTTTAAAGGAAAGTGAAAGTATACAGTAGCCGAAGGCTGCTCTAAATAAAGCTTCTTCAAAAAAGAGGTCAACTTTTGAACGATAGGCGCCTCCAACAAAGTCACGTGTATGGAACTAAAGAAAACGAATGCAGTAGATATATTACAAAAACCGGTAAGCAAAGGATATCCTTCTTCATCATTACATAGTGATTGTAGATTGCAAGTATTCTCAAGGAAACCACTTATATCCTGGCGAGAGAAAAAGGCCTCCATATACTTTTCCAACAGGAAACAAGAATCTGTCATTTCTTCCTTTCCTCCTTCAATGGTTATTGGCCGAGTAAAGTCGATCCGCTTCATCTCACGTTGTTCTGCAGTCGCTCCACCAAGAGATAAGTCAATGATGCAAGAAGAGGAATAAATCTTTTGTATGATAGCCTCTTTCGATGATTGAAAGTATTCAAGGTCACCAGCAAAGAGTATTTTACCCTGATGTTCTACCCTATATTCCAAAATTTCAAGAACCTTCACAAAATCAGTATTCATTTCCATTGTAGGAAGATCATTGACCACTAAGAGTGCGCATTCTTTTGCTACTTGAAGAGATTTTTCTGATAGCGGAAAATTATAACGGCCATCAAGTGAAAAACTATTATGAGTAGAATAATAGATAGCCAAGACCAAATCCAGTTGTCCCAAATTATGGTCACCACATACAATAGTATGATTTAAGTCTTTCCAGAAGAAATGTTTTATTATTGAATCCATATAAGAAAAGAATTAATTACAATATTTAAAAGAGGAAGAAAAGTCGATGAAATAACCGGCATCACCCAAGATACGCAAAAGCTTAATCAGCCATTCACGCTTATCTGTTGCCTGATTCGATTGAGATGAATATGGCTGAGAAAGATCTTCATCTGTTCCCATACGTTTCAAAAGTGAAAAAAGTTGGTCTACATGAAAAGCATAATAAGAATCTGAATGAAAAACAGCATACCAACATTCACAATTTTCAAGAAAAAAAACATCAAATTCACCATACTGCACAGAGGGGATGCACTCTACCATAAACTGATAGTTCTTATCATTTTGACTTATTTTGCACAGAGGAACTATCAGACCAAACTTACCATCAACAACCCGACATTGCCATGCGGAAGGCGTATTCCAGGCACCTATAAATGTATTAGACAAATCAGACTGACAAATCCTACGCCAGAGATTGGCATAGTATTCACGTTTGCTATAAGTCAATATGAAGTTTCTGAATGATTTCATCGGGAAACAGGGTGTTTAAAAAAGGTAGATAAGATTTACAGCAACCTTGTGGGGAACTAGATACCATTTATGTTCACGACCATAAGTATAACCACAAGCTTTACATACAGACTTGTCGTAAGAAGTCCAAAGGCCCGCAACGCCAACTTCCCATTCAAAATTCCAACGGGAAGCCATAGGATAAGTCCAACCAAAAGAAACACCGGCACCAAAACCATAACCATCATAACGATACTTATCAAACAGATTGCCTATGTGAAAACGGCTACCAACCAAAGAAAAGCCAATAAACTGGTCCATGAAACTTTCGCGAAACCAATAACGGCCACTCGGCATTACTGTGAGGTTCTGGAACTTAGTATTACGGCTCTTATTATAAATAAAAGGGTTATACTGAACAGGAAGATGGACAGAGAACTTCTTATTCAAAGTCATACCAAATTCAACATTGAGATTGCCGGTACCAAGCCCGATCAGGTTGGTACGAGCTGAATAAAACTGGCTAAAGCCTTTTAAACTTAAAAGAGAAAAAAGGCAAATAAATAAAAAACGATATCTACACATAAGATTGGTAAGTAAATGAAGCTACCCCCGTGATAAATCACGAGGGAAGCCAAACTTCAATTAACTAAATATATAATCACTAAAAAGACATTAATAAAAATCGGATAAAGAACAGCGACCAGTACATCTGGAGAGTTGAGCACGTTTCTTTGACAAATACTCTTCCGTAAGCTTCTCAGGAGGAAGAAGAAGAACTGTACGGGCATCAATACGGACAGGTATAAAATCAGAAGAAGAAGAAGATAAGCGGTTAGTTCTAACAGAACATTAACTGCGAAATTCAAAAAACAAAAGTCAACAAATTACATAAGCGGATATCTAAGTGGCTGGCGCTTAGCCGGAGCAATCTTCACTTTTAAATCTACTTATACAACCACCAAAGATCTTTATGTTAACATAGAATCTCAAGGCGACTATGAAATGGAAGTTGATGGTCGTTTTGAAGTGTATCCATACTATGACGATCTTGGTGGTCAGACTCTAAGACTGGTTGCCGGTCAAAAAGAATGGAAAGTTGAGTATCTTCCAGGAATAGATACCGGCTCTAGGATTACTAGTATTCAATGGCAAATTAAGGCGAACAAAGATTCTGATGATAGCTATGACTATGTGATAGAATCTAATGTTGGTCGAGAAGACAATTAAAATCCTTTCAGCAAAACCGGGCTATTTCCCGGTTTTGCTATCTAACATTTTTGAGCTGCTTTGTTACTCTTCCGCAGTTCTCTTTCAATCGTCAAATCTGTAACTGCACTATATATTTGAGTTGTTTTTACACTTCTATGTCCTAATAGTTTTTGCACAGTAGTAATTGAGACACCACGGTATAAAAGTAAAGTCGCAAAAGTATGTCTCGCAGTGTGGAACGTTACATTTCTCTTTATGCCAATCTCCTTAGCAATAGCCTTCAAGACCCTATTAGCATGCTGATTATTTCTCAGTTTAAATAATGGCCCCCTAGGACGTTTTATTTCCCTACTTATAGCTAAGCCTTTACCATTAAACACAGTGCTGAGTGGAATCCGAACTTCATTTCCTGTTTTCTTCATCCATAATATAATCCATTTTTTATTGTTCAGCACCTGGATATTTCTCTTACTAAAGCAACAAATATCAGAATACCTTAAACCTGTGTAACAACTAAACAAGAAAGCCAATAGAACTTCTTTGTCGGTAGGACACACCGGAATGTATTCTTCAAACAATTTCAGTTCCTTTTCCGAAAGTGCTTCCCGATGTGTCTCCTGAGACTTAATTGTATATCCAATAAATGGGGATTGATATAGTAGCCCTTTTTTTATCGCAAGATTTATATATTTCTTCAAGACTTTCATATGCCGGGCAATAGTATTAACAGCAAATCCTTTCGTCTGCATAAAGAACTCTAAATCATACAGACATGCTGTTGTAATCTCCTTTATAGCAAGTGATTCATTATATTCTTTTAATAGCCGGACTGTATCCCTATGGAGCGTCTTGGTATTATTAGACAAAGATGCATTTAATATTTCGTCATACATAAATTCTACAAATGCATGCCTATGCCCATCTATAAGCTTTACCGATGGGGCATTTAACATATTCAGATTTCCACAAGAATGTATATAATTCTGTCCCGCTATATTTAATTGTAAAAGCATAGCAGAAGATCCTTCTGTAAAGCCTATACTCTGCAATTTCAGTTCCAATTCTGCCAATATAGTTTCGATGTTCATCCGATTTTACAAACTTATAAAATTATAGAGAAACATATAAAAGTCTATAACTCATGTTGCATTCCTGTTTCTACCTTGCTGGTTATTATTCCGTTTTTTGCAAAAAGGAATAACAGAGCCGCCAAGTCCGCAGGCGTTAATTCGGGATAATCTGTCCCTACTCGTTTTTGGGTTATCAGGCTAAGCAGATTTAGAGAAGCATTATAATCACGATCAATAACCGTTCCACACTTTTGACAGCGAAAAATACGCTCGCTCAGTTTCAATTTTACTTTCACATCTCCGCAAATGGAGCAAGTCTTTGAACTCGGATAGAACCGATCAGCAATTGTGACTGTAACACCATTGAAAGCCGACTTGTATTCTATCTGTCTTCTGAACTCTCCGAAACCAACATCAGAAATAGCTCTGGCTAAACGATAGTTTCGCATCATGCCTTTTACGTTCAGGTCCTCCATTCCTATATGGGAATAATATACAGTAAATAACGTAGTTACTTTCTGTATGAAATCACGACGCATATTTGCCACCTTGCGCTGCACATTGCATAGCCGTACAGACAGCTTTCTATAATTGCTGGATTTCTGCACACCCAGCAAACGTTCCTGCTTGGTTCTCGCATGACCACGTTTGCTGAGTTGTCTGCTCAGTCTTGTAATTCTCTTTTCTTGTTTCTTTATATGTTTGGGATTTTCAATGGATATGCCGTCAGAAAGCAGAATAGCCGATTTCACCCCAAGATCTATACCCAGACAGCGTTGTTTCGTCCGGGTGGTCTGCGGATGCGTACGGCGATACTCTTCTTCTGTTATCTCCATGCTGAATGAAGCGTGATACCGATTTCCTTCCTGAGATATTACCACTCCATTAATTTTACCTATAAAACGTACTGCCTCCGTCATTTTTACCCATCCAAGATTGGGAACTTTCAGGTACTGGCGCTTCTGCCTTTCGTTATGTGGTATTCCTTTAAATCTTTTCGAGTTAAAATTGGCAAAGGAAAGAGCAATCTGGTCACCTCCGATATAGAAACTTCCTGAGTTATCTCTTTTTTTCTTAAATTGTGGATAAGAGACCACACCTTTCTTTAGATCTGAAAAGAACTTGGTAAAGGCCTTACCTAAATTTATGAATGGTTGTTGAACGGCGTACTTGGTAACTTCTGTTACGAACGGGAATTGTTCTTTTTTTATTGCATTGAATGACTTTTTTAAATCGTATGTAGAAACTTTCTCTCCCGCCTTATACCTGCGCTGCCATTCGGAAAGCCCCCAGTTATAAGCCAAACGAGAACAACCGAAAGCCTTACGAAAGTATGTCTTCTGCTTATTATTCGGTTTAATCTCTATTTTGTGCGATATACTAGTCATTCTATTTTCCTTCAGATTGTCCTTGCTGAAATACAGATTCAAAATAAATCCACCTTATAATGCCGCCCCTACCTCCATCAGATCTTAGAGTTTCATCAATCCTTTTCTTGTCCCAGTTTGTACGCTAACGAGCCACATTGTGGATATTAGTAGCTTCTCCTATGCTCAGCCTTTCCTCATGTGACAAAGATAAGAAAACTATTTTGTCAGCCCAATAAGTTCTAAGTATTTGTTATCTCCTCAAAATGCAAGATCTTAGATATAGCTTGTTTAGAGCCTTGAGCTATACCAGAACCTGTTATTAATCACTTTGCTTTATTAAATGGATTCATCATGACAGATTTCCTTTTCAAGGCATATCCGTATAGCTTCTATTAGAGTATCCTTATCATTTTTTAAGATCATCTGTAGAATTATCTCAAGACTATCTTTGTGGTACTGTTTTAGATTATCCATCCACAAGGAGACTTCACTATTTTTGGATACATAGCTAAGAATATGTTCGGCCAACTGCTGAGCCTCAGTTCTTGGAGATTCTTCGTTATCATGTCGCAATATCCGTACTTCAGACTTTTTTCCGATCCCAAACTTTCTGCGTATTCGATCCACAAAATTAAATACGGTCTTGTCACATACCTGCGGAAAATCAGGGTAACACTCCCTGAGCCAGTCATGCATACGAGCAGCCGATATGTATGGGTATTCTTCCAGTGTACCCCGTACATACTCCTCGTACTTTCCCAACTTGAGTTCATACTCGCGATGGGAATTCTGCTTTCTGATAAACTCTTCTTCGCTCGTCCGCAGATATCTCCGTACAGTACTCCTATCCACACCCAAATATTTTCCGATCTGTGTCTTATTCAGTCCTTTCAACTGAAGTTCTCTTACTTTATACCACATCTATTATTTCTTTCTAAAAACCGGTTTATTATTATCCAATGATATTTACATAAATAAGGATGCAAATATAATAAAAGAAATTTGGTCTGAAATCGTAATTGCGTTTTATGTTTTGGATTATCCGCATAAGTTTATAGTAAGACTTTAAAAGCTAAGTTAAAGTATTATTAGATATGAATAAAAACAATTGCAAATGTTTGCGTTGCCGAAATAATATAATTATTTTTGTATTCAAAAATATAATATTTATATTTAAAAAAATAAGAAGATGTTCGAAAAAGAAATAGCGTTATACGAGAAATGTTTGCAGGAGTACAAAAAAAAAGTAATAGACCGCTTTTCACTACAAGACCTGAAAGAGTATAATGAAATTCTATTCTCAGCTCATAACTGTGCAATAGAAGGAAACACTTTCTCTGTAGATGAGACAAGAACCCTTAAAGAAAAAGGACTAGGTATGATTCCGCAAGGCAAACGATTACTGGATGCTTTTGAGATGCTAGATCATTTTAAGGCTTATGAGTTCTTAATGTCACAACCAGAAGCCCCACTAACAGAAGAGTTACTAAAAACGACTCACCGTATACTAACAGAACACACTCTTAGCTATCTTCATAAAGGTGCAATTCCAGGAGAATATACGGATACTGACATGGGAGCAGGAGATACTATTTTTGGCGACCATGAAATCAACATCTCACGCATACCTCAATTATTGGAAGCTACAGAGAAAGCCATTGCCAAACAAACAATTCATCCTATAGAAATTGCAGCACAATTCCACCGGCATTTCATTTTCTTGCACCCTTTCCGGGATGGAAACGGACGTCTAGGTCGTCTTCTATCTAACTTCATATTAGTTAAGTTAGGGCATCCGATGATTATCATTGAAAATACAGATCGCGAAAAATATATAAATATTTTAAGAATATGCAGAGACGAACGTTCCACTTATCCCATGGTGGCCTTCTTCTTTGAGATAGCTATCAAAAAGATGCAAAGGGAATTAGCACAGAAAAAGCAAATGTCTAATGAATCATTTAATGATTTGAGCTTATGACCCATAAGTTTCACTATCTATATCCACATCAAAACATTTAAAACTATTAATATTTTATCTTTCTGAAAAAATAGAAATGATTTTGTTTGCGTTGATAAAATATTATTTTTATATTTGTGCCATTATTAACAAAATAACAACCTTAAAAATGATTATTACATTCTTAAATAACAAAGGCGGAGTTGGGAAAACCACTACCGCTGTCAATGTAGCTCATGCATTGACCATTGAGGGAAAAAGAGTGCTACTTATAGATCTCGACCGACAAAGAAATGCAAGTTTTATCATGGGACATGATGATTCATCAGAAGCCAATATATTTGACGCACTTGCAGGAAAAGTAGACATACCAATCTACACACATGACCAGATAGCAGACCTTCATTACAGTCCAGCCGGGAGAGTAGATATAGAAGAAATCCTTCTATTACAACGTATAGGTAGGGAAAGTAAACTCAAGAAACTACTAGATCCTATAAAAAAGATATATGATTATATCCTAATAGACTGCCCGCCGTCCTTAGGTATGATATCTCTTAATGCCCTAGTTGCGTCTGACAAATTGGTCATACCCATACAACTTGAACCATTCGCTTTTTTAGGAACAAGCGAAATTGCCAGTTTCTTCAGTGACGTAAAGAAAGAAATCAATAACCAGTTAGAAATATTAGGTTATCTAAAGACCTTATATGATAGCCGCCTAAGTCAGACAAGAGATATCGAGGAGCTTTTATCACAGCATGTTAATAAGAACAAAATATTTAATACCACAATCCGGAAGAATGTTGCACTGTCAGAAGCTAGCAATATGCAAAAAACAATATTTGAATACGCACCAGAATCAACCGGAGCAAAGAACTATAGAGATTTTACAAAAGAAATAATTCAATTAACTAAATAAATAAATTATGGGAAAAAAAGTAGATGTAAGCAAACTTGCAGCAGTCGGCAAGAATCTGGAAGACGCAGAAAATGTAGAGGTAGCACCGGAACGCAATGTTACCACTACTTTCAGAATGGATAAAAAGATGTTTCAAGATCTAAGTCTATTAAAAGTCTATACCGGTAAAAATAAACAAGATATGATCTATGATTATATTAAAGAAGGAGTAGAGAGAGACAAAAAGAAATATGGGGTCTCTTAAAATCAAACCAACGAGAGGTTACTTTGAGTAACCTCTACCTTCTTTGGATATTCATCACAAAAAACATTATGATATTCTAAACAAATAAAATATTATTTTTATAAAAACCTGTTCTGTTTTTGTAAATACTAAAATGAAACCTGAAATGAAAAAACTATTACTTTTTGGAATGCTGGCCAGTATGTTGTTCTCTTGTGACTCTGAATCGCCAGATACCCCTATCTCACCAGAACCACCAATAGAAACTGGAATCAAATTAACATTACTGCCAACAATAGAGAATTTGACTGAGGCAGCTACAAGAGGAGTAGTTACAGGATTTAAACCAGGTGATAGAATAGGTATATTCTATAATGATACCTGTATTAATAGTAAGTTCACTTATAGCGGTACTTCTTGGAGTGGAGAAAACATATTGCTTTCATCCACAATGAAAAACATGTATTGCTATTTTCCCTATGATATTACTGTTAAGAGTCATGATAATATTCCTATTAACATTGAAGATCAGACTGATTTTTTAAATGGGAGTACTATTGTCGGTACTTCTAATGCTGATGCCGAAGTCGTTATGAAGCATACACTGGCTTTAGTCAGAGTTGTACTCAAAAAGAATAATTACACAGGAAATGCCAAAGTAGAGTCTGTTATCTGGAATGGAATCTATAAGCAAGCCAAGTTTAATGCGGTGGCCAATACAATCACTACAACCGGAGAAAAAGGGGACTATCAAGCTGGGGGGAACTTCACTGTTAATGATAATGAAGAGCCAATCATTGTAGAAGCTATATTACTTCCAATAAGTACGGCTGAAGGAGTAAGTGTCACTATTACTGTTGATGGAGAAGCAAGAGTATATCAGCTACCTAAAAATCACCAGTGGGAGGCAGGTAAAACATATACCTATACCTTAACACTAAAGGGAGGGTATAATAGCCCTATCGAATTAGAAGAATATCCCATTGACATAGCCCATTGGAGTACTTTTGGAAAAACAGATAAAATTGTCCTCTCACAATCTGATAAGGACTGGTTTGACATTGAACCTGGCTCAATTCCATATGGTAGTAATATATACCGCAATGAAGGATATATGTTTGGTTTTTATGGCTACTGGACAGGTTTTGATATGGAAACAGGAAATATGCCAGAAAAATGGGAAGGAGATTTCCGTATGGTATTGCTTGATGATAATGGCAATATTGTAGACCAATATCAGCCATGTGCTATTGTTGCAGAGAATGGAGCAATGATGAAAGGAACCGGGAGACGCTGCTACGTTACCGCTCCTGCCGGAACTTATGAATTAAGTGTATTATTCCGAAAAAGAGGAGAAACAACATGGCAAAAAGCCAATAGAAAAGATAATGCTACAAAAAAAGATATGACATTTACAATACAAGATCCAACAGACCTTCCCTCGCTACGCATGGTACAGGTTGAAGAGGAAGTTAATACAGGAGTCGTTATTCATAACCGACCATTCGACAGCGAATTTAATATTACCTATATATTGTCAAACCGAAATGACATAAGACTTAAAGGAGAAATAAAAGCTGTATGGGAACGCACTTTCGACTATACAGGGCACTGTTATCGACCAGCATCAAAAAAGAAGAATACCATCAATGATATTGAATGGCAAGACGAAATAGGGCGGATCAGCATCGATTTACAACCAACTGTCAGATTCTGGAAGGGTATAATCCCTTGTTCCTTCCCTGTAAAAAGAGAAATGCCTAAAATGGCGAACGGAATTGGTTACTGCACACCGATGGTACATTTATACTGGAAACCAGAAGGCGGTTCTGAATGGACTCTATTAAGATTAGATATGGACCCCATTTTGGCGGCCAAAGTCAATAACAGCCAAGAAGAAGCTAATCTTTTCTTAGAGGCTCTAAATTATTTAAACTTTGAACAAACGCACTGGCACCAATAGATGCTATTTCTCTTTAAGGTATCACTCTTTCAAGAAACTCCCACGTCTTCAGGACGTGGGAGTTTTTTTTATTTTTTCTCCAAAACGCAAGTTTCTTGCGTCGGTCCCCATATATATTTGCCGCATAACCAATAAATAAATTTTATGGAATCAGAAAATAATATTATCGACTTGGTTCAAAACAAACAAAGAAATATGCTCGACTATGTTTTGTCCCAGCCAGAATTAAAACAAGACTTCGAAGAAGCCATGAGCTTTATCGGAAAACCAGAACAAGAATGGACCCCAAATGATGCAACAAAATGGTTAACTGAATACGAAAATAATTTGTATAGGGAAAGTAAACAACCCATAGTCTAAAGACTTATGGGCTTTAAACCTAAGCAGTGATATGCAAAGAGCAAGAACACATACCCGATTTTTCAGGCTGGTTTACGACAGCCCCAAGCAGAGCGATATTTTTAGCGGCATTAATATCCGCATCCATATCGTTCCCGCAATATCCGCACTTGAAAGACTTGTTTTTTCTTGTGCCAAGATGGTGGCACTTAGAACAAGTCTGAGAAGTATATGCTGGTTGAACGACAATCAACGGAACACCTGCCATCTTTGCCTTATACTCAAGAAATGCTCTCAACTGATAAAAGCTCCAAGAGTTAAGTTCCTTCTTAAAGGTCTTGTTCCTGCGCTTGGAAGTGGAACGTATCTTAGACAAATCCTCAATGGCAATGCCTACCCCTCTGAGCTTAGCATCCGCTACGATTTGTGTGGAAATGGTATGGTTGATTATCGTTGCAGTGGTTCTCTCTCTCCCTTTAAGCCGTTTCAGAAGTCTGGCACATCCACGCTTACATTCGTGAATGCGACCTTTTGTACCTTTGGATTGAATGGAACCACGGATTTTCCTTTGTTTATCTCTGTATTGGTTGAGAGATTGAGAAGCGTAGGTATTTCCTTCGGACGTACAGACAATGTCTGTAATTCCAAAGTCTATACCTATAAACTCTTCAACATCTTCAACATCTTCTTCGGGGACTTCTACTGTTTGGAAAAGAAAGAACTTTCCTTTCTTAAACACAAGGTCTGCTTCCCCTTTGATATATGGAAGATAGTTTGTGTTATGACAAACGAATTGAATCTTTTGACGCTTGTTTACAGCCCAGATGGAAACGTAATCTCCCGAATAAGAAAGTACTCTGCTATCATAGCTGATACTTCCAAGTTCTTTAAAATTTCGTTGATTTTTCTTGTCAAGCTTGTACGCATCAGCGACCTTGCTGATACAACGTACGACTATTTGTGCAGAAAGATTAAACTTGGTTCGGATGTCATTATAACACAAGTGATGAAGTTTGAATTGATTAAAAGTCTTATTCTGCCATGCAATCTCAGAAATAAGATTGCACGCCGCATTAGCTTCTTTGAGTGTATCGAGAAGAGCCTGACGCTGCATGTCAGTAGGGATAATCTTTATTTTCAATGTCAATTTCATAGCGTAAATGTATAGAATACATCTCTAAATATCAAATATTTGAAATAATTGTTTAACAAAAGAAGGAAAGGTGGTTCAATTCCTCCCACAAACTAAAGATTTGCGGGTTTCCTTGAGCCGATTTTATGAATAATAACATAAATCCTGCTCTTGAAAAATATACAGAGCTAATCATTAAGAAAATTAAAGAAGTAGATGCCTCAGAATGGCAAAAGCCATGGTTCACCCCAACGTTTATTGGTGTACCACAGAATCTGTCCGGACGTCCATATAGTAATCTCAACAAAGTATTATTATATGCCATATGTGATGAAAACAAATATAGTACTCCAGTTTTTATCACTTTTCACCAAGCCCAAGAAAGGAATATAAGAATACTAAAAGGAACCCGTGCATTCCCTATCACCTTTTACGATCTGTATATTACAGAAATTATCAGCGGTAATAAAGTGACAAAGGAATTTTATCACTCTCTTTCTGATGAAGAAAAGGTACACTATAAAGTAAAACCTATTCAGAAATTCTACAGCGTATTCAACCTTGAGCAGACAAACTATTCAGAAAAATTCCCCGAAGAATGGGCTAAGTTGCAACAACGATTTCAAACTCAATTGAATACCGGATCTGACGGATATCACAATGAACTGATAGATAAAGCAATCACAGAACAAAGTTGGATATGTCCGATAGAATTAAAGCAACAAGACAGAGCTTTTTATAATAGAAAGAGTGATAGCATCGTACTACCAACCTATGAACAATTCTTTAAAAAAGAATCTTTCTATTTTACTGCACTCCACGAAATGGCACATAGTACAGGGCACAGCAGCAGGCTAAATAGAACATTTGGAGAGTTCTTCGGAGATTCCCAATATGCAAAAGAGGAATTGATTGCTGAATTATCATCTGCTGTAGCTGGTAGAGATCTTGGAATAGCGGTACTTCCTCAAAAAGAAAACGCACAATATTTAAAAAGTTGGCTATCCCAAATATCAGATGATCCCAGATATTTGATGTCTATTTTGAATGATGTAAATAAGTCTACTAATATGATAGAGTCTACCATTGGAGTAGACAGTCATAAAGATAACAATACAAAATTAGAGACTCTAAATAAGGCACAAATCCAGCTGTACGACAATGCCCAGAGAATATTGGGGGGCTTGGAACAACAAGGTATTGCCACTAAAGAAGCAATGAACAGACCTGAATATATAGAAGCTATTGGTAAAGCTAATGAAGCAAAACAGCTGTGGGAACAAGAAAACAACCGAATATTACACCTCAAAAAAGATATAACAGAATTATGTACACAATATCGGAGTTTAGGATATGGCCCAATAGCACATGCCCTAGAAACACATGCTCCCTATTATATACAAATTACAGAATCCAGTATCTCAGTCAATTATAAAGTAGAAAATATAGAATATCCCGTAACGAAAATCAAATCATTACAAACAGACATGATATTGTTTGGAAAGCCCAATTCACTAACTATAGATTTCAACAATCTTAGAATCAATGATAAAGTAACGGAAGCTACAGAGAACCTACAAACAAACGGCATTTCTCTTTTTGATCAGCCTGCTGACTCTATAAAGAAATTATTTTCTGGAAAGAGAGTTGAATTGCCTAATAATTCCGGAGAGCTGAATCCAGTTACTTTGTGCAAATCTCCTTTAGGATGGAGTTTCACAATAAGCAAACAGCTTCAAAACACTGTAGAATCATCGGCAAGTATCTAATTTATAACTTATAACTAAAATATCTATGGCAACAATTACAGAACGAATCAAGCAGTTTCTTAATGACATATTAGAAAACAGGCAATTAGAAAAAGTTCAAAAAGATGCAAGCGCTATTCAAGGCATGCGAAATCCTTCAGAAACGATACAGATGGCAGCTGTAAAAAATGACGGATTAGCTATACAATACATTTCTAATCCGTATGAAGCAGTGAAAATGGCAGCAGTACAGCAAAATCCTGAAGCTATACTTTTTATTGAAAAACCATCCGAGCAAGTACAACTTGCGGCAGTATCCCAAGATGGGAACTATATTCAGACAATTGATAAACCTTCAGAGCGAGTTGCAATGGCAGCTGTAAAAAATGACGGATTAGCTATAGAACACATTTATAAGCCATCTGAAGCAGTGAAAATGGCAGCTGTACAGCAAAATCCTGAAGCTATACTTTTTATTGAAAAACCATCCGAGCAAGTACAACTTGCGGCAGTATCCCAAAATGGGAACTATATTCAGGCAATTGATTATCCTTCAGAGCGAGTTGCAATGGTAGTTGTAAATCAAGGAGGATCATATATAGCAGCAATTGATAAACCTTCAGAAACGATACAGATGGCAGCTGTAAAAAATGACGGATTAGCTATACAATACATTTCTAAGCCATCTGAAGCAGTGAAAATGGCAGCTGTACAAAGCAACGGATATGCCATTGAGTTTATCTCTAATCCGACTGAAAAGATGAAGATAGAAGCAGTGAAAAACAATGCTTACTCCATCATAGAGATGGAGGAACCGACGCCTTCCGTATGCAAAATAGCACTTGAAAAGATGTATGGACGTCCTATTAATGTTGCTATGGTAGAACCAACAGAACTTGCGAAAAAAACACAGATACTTCTTAATAATTTAGTCGGTTTAAAATTTGAATATCGAACAGTGTACCAAACTTATGGTAAGGCAGCAGAAGAAGATCCTCTACAAATGTCGATACAGGAAAAAAAAGATAAGTTTAGAACAGAAATGGAAGAGAAATATCCAGGTATGTTCCAGAATAAGACCCAATCTACCCAAAAGGATCATAATACAACCAACCTTAAGGAACAGGAATTATATTCTTCAGAAACTAAGATCCTGATAGGAGACATCTCATCAAAAAAGGAAATAACCAATCTTCGAATTAAAGACAAGATAACCGGTAAAACAGAACCCTTAAACAGCAATGGAATAAGGCTATTAGATCAACCCAGTGAATGCATTGAAAAAATTCTCTCTGGCAAAAAAGTGGAGTTCACAACAAATAGTGGAAAAGGCTATTTAACAGGCCTCTGTAAAACTCCACTGGGGTGGGGGCTTACAATAGGGAAACAAATACAAAGTAGTACTGATTCATCCGCCACTTTATGAATCCTATAATATTAAAACATTATGCAACAAGTGAAATTACAAGAGTTATCATATTATGAACTCTATTTATTGAATTATCTAAAAGAATATCATCCAGAAAAAGTGGATGACATCGATTTCATCAAAGAACGATCGGATAACGCCGCTATCCTTTTTGAAAAGTCCAGATTAGATGGTAAGACAGTGATGGATGCTCAGGAAATAGCCATGAAGGAACTAATGAGGGGATTACACTTCTCCAAGCATTATTTGATACTTACCATCATAAAAGATGAATTTGAAAAAGAGGTTCCAGATGATAAGGTACTGCTTCTAATAAAGAAGATGGAATCTAACTTTAATTCCATTTTTGCAAAATATACACTCTCAGATACCTTTGAACAATCTCCTGATTATCATTCCCTATACATTGAATTAACTGGTGAAATAACTCTTTACTTGGAAAAATATGGCATTTAATAAGCAAGAAAAATTAAGAGATAATATTGAAGCGATTCGTCTTTTGTTTGATTTGGAAAGTTCGAAGAGGGCTGCCAGTATCCAAGAAAGGGAGATACTCTCTCGTTATTGTGGATTTGGAGGTTTAAAGTGTATATTAAATCCCCTCGATAGCTCCCAATGGGCAAAGTCTCAGTTACCTCTTTTCCCTATGATATCAGAGTTACACGAACTTATCCGGAATAATGTTGATACGGAAGGTGAGTACAAACGTTATATAGCCAGCCTAAAAAGTTCTGTACTGACAGCATTCTATACTCCTCCTACAATAGTCTCTACCATTTCTGACGTATTGTATAAAAATGGGGTAATACCACAACGTATACTGGACCCATCAGCAGGACAAGGGGTATTCCTGGATGCTTTTCTCAGGAACAATACAGACGCCACAATAATGGCTTTTGAAAAAGATCTGTTAACAGGTAAAATACTGTCTCACCTTTACCCAGAGCAAAAAATACGAGTAGAAGGTTTTGAAAAGATCGAGCCAACATTCAATGAATACTTTGATGTGGCCACTTCAAACATACCTTTTGGTGATATAGCTATTTTTGATCCGATATTTAATAATAGCCAAGATGAAGCCCGTCGCTTATCTGCAAAAACAATTCATAATTATTTCTTTGTAAAAGGACTAGATACAGTCAGAGATGGGGGTATTGTGGCATTTATAACCTCCCAAGGAGTTATGAATGCTCCACTACATAAGGCCCAACGAGAATTACTAATGCAAAATGCAGATCTTCTTTCTGCCATTCGTTTACCTAACAATCTTTTCAGGGAAGTCGCCGGAACAGAAGTTGGCAGTGACCTTATCGTCCTACAAAAGCACTCTGGTAAACAAATTCTCAGTGAGCGAGAAACAGCATTTTTAGATGGCTATACAACAGAAATAAAAACAAATACAAATAGGTATTTCCAGGACGGTAAACGTGTCATTTATACAAAACGCTTTTTAGACAAGGACCTTTATGGACATCCAGCAATGGTATACTTACATGAAGGAGGTATTACCGGTATCTCCAAGGAATTGGAACGAATGCTAACGGAGGATCTTGTTAATCATCTCAATATAGATAAGTTTATAACACCGGGCAATAAAAACAAAGGACCTTTGGCCATAGAGACTCAAGCAACAACAGAGCCTCCATTACTGGATCTATATGACCTATTCGGTTTTTCAGATAGGGAGAGACAAGCTGCCCAACAGGGAATTACACATATCAAGAATCACCGAAACACTAATCAGAAGAAAGAAGAGATAAAATCCCAGTCAATCTCTCCAATGAGAGCACGTCCCTTCTCAGGAAACATGAAGTCCTTTTATCAAGAAGGCACACTCGTTCAGGAACATAATCAAATAGGGTGTCTAAGGAAAATAACACTATATGATGCAGTGTTTCAGCCTATAGAATTAGGTAAAGAGCAACAAGAAAAGGCCTTACTTTATATTTCCATACGTGACAATTATCACCATTTGTACTCAAAAGAAGCAGAGCTACATATCGAGCAAAAGCTAGAACGTTATAATTTAAATGCAACGTATGACGCTTTTACTGAACGTTTCGGACCGCTAAATAAGAAAGAAAATGTGCAGCTGATTTTAATGGACGCTTGTGGCCGTGATATGTTGTCATTGGAACGAGTTGAGAATAATAAATTTATAAAAGCCGATATTTTCAATCACCCTGTTAGCTTCTCAATAGATACACCTGTGTCTGTAGCAACCCCAGAAGAAGCATTAGCTGCATCCCTCAATATGTACGGCGAGATAAATATGGAGTATATGGAGGGACTTTATCAATCTAAAGAGGAGCTTATAGAAGCTCTAAAAGGGAGAATCTTTTTCAACCCGCTAATCAATAACTACGAAATAAAAGATAGCTTCATTGCCGGAAATGTTATTGAAAAGGCTGAACAAATCAAACAGTGGCAACAAGAGAACCCGATAGACACACGTGTAAATGAATCCTTAATTGCACTTCAAGAAGCTACTCCACGTCCTATTAAGTTCGATGAATTAGACTTTAATTTCGGAGAACGTTGGATTTCTCCTAAGATATATGCAGATTATGCCAGTAATCTTTTTGAAACAGAGGTTAATATCCGCTATATGGAAAACCTAGATGAATATCTGGTAAACATAGAATCTAAAAATGCCAAGATCACGGATCAATATGCAGTAAAAGGATATTATCGGAACTACGATGGAATCACTTTATTAAAACATGCCTTAGTAAACACGGTACCAGACATCAGCAAATGTATAGGCAAAGATGCCAATAATAGAGATATCAAAGTAAGAGATAGTGAAGCTATTCAATTGGCTAACGCAAAAATTGATGAAATCCGGAATGGATTCACTGATTGGCTACAAGATCAACCCTCGGAGTTCCAACAACAATTAGCTAATGAATACAATAAAAAGTTTAATTGCTTCGTCCGTCCAGCTTATGATGGCTCTCACCAGACATTTCCTGATCTAAACCTCAAAGGACTGGGAATTTCTGGATTATATCCTAGTCAGAAAGATTGTATTTGGATGCTCATACAGAATGGCGGAGGGATTGGTGACCATGAAGTCGGTACAGGTAAAACTCTAATAATGTGCGTTGCAGCACATGAAATGCACCGTTTAGGACTCGTCCATAAACCCATAATAATTGGTCTGAAAGCTAATATAGCAGAGATTGCACAATGTTACCATACCGCATATCCCAACGCAAAAATTCTCTATGCAACAGAGAAGGACTTCACTCCGAAAAGCCGGAAACAGTTCTTTAATAACATAAAAAACAATAATTACGATTGCATCATCATGTCGCATGATCAATTTGCCAAAATTCCCCAATCACCTGACATGATGCGAAAGATCTTACAAGCTGAACTTGATTCAGTAGAAGAGAATTTAGAAACAATGCGATCACAGGGAAAAGACGTATCTAATGCTATGATCAAAGGTTTAGAGAAACGAAAGCTCAACCTTAATGCTAAATTAGAAAAGATTGCTCATGATATATCCCAACGTAAGGATGATATCATTGATTTCGCTCAAATGGGTATAGACCATATTTTCGTTGATGAGAGCCATCAGTATAAAAATTTAACATTTAACACTCGACATACCCGTGTCGCAGGGCTTGGAAACTCTGAAGGTAGCCAAAAAGCCCTCAATTTGCTCTTTGCCATCCGTACCATTCAGGAACGTACAGGCAGGGATCTGGGAGCAACTTTTCTATCGGGAACTACCATATCCAACAGTTTAACAGAGCTTTATTTACTATTTAAATATCTTCGTCCATTAGAGCTAAAAAGACAAAATATCAATTGCTTTGATGCATGGGCCGCAATCTTTGCAAAAAAAACAACCGATTTTGAGTTCTCTGTCACCAATAATATAGTACAGAAAGAACGCTTTCGATACTTTATCAAAGTACCTGAACTCGCAACATTCTACAATGAAATAACAGACTATCGCACTGCAGAAGATGTTGGTGTGGATCGTCCTGCTAAGAATGAAATTCTCCATAATATTCCTCCGACACCAGAACAGGAAGAGTTTATCCAAAAATTGATGAAATTTGCTGAAACTGGGGATGCGACGATATTAGGTCGTCCCCCATTATCTGAAACGGAAGAAAAGGCTAAAATGTTAATAGCAACCGATTATGCCCGTAAGATGGCTCTTGATATGCGATTAATAAGTAACTGTTATTCTGATCACCCCAATAATAAGGCAAACCACTGTGCCAATGAAATAGCCAGATATTATCGTAAATTTGATGAACAAAAAGGTACACAATTCGTCTTCTCAGACTTAGGCACATTTCAACCTGGTACATGGAATATTCATAGTGAAATTAAGCGTAAACTTGTCGAAGAACACAATATTCCGGAGAATGAAATCCGTTTTATTCAAGAATGTAAAACAGAGAAAGCACGAAAAAAGGTAATTCAGGAGATGAATGAGGGAAAAGTCCGAGTACTTTTTGGCTCCACTTCTATGTTAGGAACCGGCGTAAACGCTCAACAAAGAGCTGTAGCAATCCACCATCTTGACACCCCTTGGCGTCCTTCCGATCTTTCACAAAGAGATGGACGAGCTGTTCGTAAAGGAAATGAGATAGCCAAATTGTATGCCAATAACAAGGTAGACGTAATCATCTATGCTGTAGAAAAGTCTCTTGATAGTTATAAATTCAATTTACTTCATTGTAAACAAACCTTCATTTCTCAGTTGAAAAATGGAGCAATGGGAGCGCGTACCATTGATGAAGGGGGAGTAGACGAAAAAAGCGGTATGAATTTTTCCGAATATATGGCCATCTTATCAGGAAATACAGACTTATTGGATAAAGCCAAAATAGAAAAGAAAGTTATGGCATTAGAAAGTGAGCGAAAGTCATTCCTAAAAGCGAAAAATCAAACAAACAATAAGTTAAATAATTATATACAGACTGTTGAACGTAACAGCGAACATATATCTCTTATGAGTACTGATTATGAAACCTTTTTGAATAGTGTACAAAAAGACGAAAAAGGCAATATCATAAACCTCATACAGCTGGATGGATTAAAAGTCATCAACAATGAAAGTATTGCTGATTTTTTGTTAAAAATACCTGTTAACAAAAATACAGAGGAATACCGAACTATCGGAAAAATATATGACTTCCCTATTATTGTAAAATCAGAATGGATAACCAAAGAGAACAAACAAGAGTTGCAAAATCGTTTTTTTGTAAAAGGGGCCTATAAATATACCCATAATAACGGTATAATCACTGGCTATTCTCCATTAGCCATAGCAAACAACTTCTTAAATGCTTTAAATAATATCCCCAGACTTATTGCAAGAGCACAAAAAGAAAACTCTACATTGATTCCGGATATTCCATCATTGAAAGAAATCATTAACACACCTTGGAGAAAAGAAGAGGAACTTAAAACCCTAAAATCCGAATTGTCTGCTTTAGAAAGAAAGATACAACTCACTCTTACTCCTATCGGACAATCAGCAGATAAGAAAGAAGATTCAACTGAAAGTGAGAACGTAACTATCTCACAAGATAAAATAAATAACGAGGAAGTTTCTATTTATAATTCTCAAAACACATCAGTCATTAAGGACATGAAAATTCAATCATCTGGGTCTAAAACTTTAATTGCAGACATCACATTGGAAAATAACACTCCAATATTTACAAGTAACTTACGAATAAGTGATAAAGCGACTGGTACTATTGGAGAATTGAAAAGTAGCGATCTCGACCCTTCACAACTGCCCGCAGGAAGTATTAAGAAACTACTCTCCGGGCAAAAAGTAGAAATGCCTGATGGTAATACGGTCCATCTGACTAAAACCTTATTAGGGTGGAGTGTTACGGTAGGAAAAGAAATAAATGTAATGGCAGATAGATCTGCTGATTTATAACAACTTAATATTAATTTAAAAACAGAATCAACATGGGAACCGTAAAAGAAACATTATTGAACATGATTAACTCAAACAAACAAGTTATGATGTATAACGCATTAATTGATGAAGAACAGGCTATTAAGCAGGTTAAATTCAATCCATACACAATAAAAAGTGTAGAAAATCCATCAGAACGGCTACAGCTGATAGCTGTACAAAGAGATCCGGAGGCGATCCGTTACATCACCAATCCCACAGAAAAGGCACAATTAGAAGCTGTACAAAGACATCCTAAGTCTATAAGATATATAACAAGCCCATCGAAGAAAATACAGCTAGCGACTATACAAAAAGATCCGTCAGCAATCCAATATATAGTAAATCCTTTAGAACAGGTACAAATGGAAGTAGTACGGAAAAATCCCTATATAATTAAACATATAGCTAACCCTTCTGAAAAGGTACAGATGTTAGCTATAAAAAAAATACCGTATGTAATAAGATATATCGATCACCCGACGGAAAAAGTACAATTAGAAGCCATTAAAAAGAACCCGTCTGTTATACAACATATTGAGAATCCATCAGACAAAACTCAAATGGCAGCTATAAAACAGGAAGCAGATGCAATCAGGTATATAAAAGAACCTACAGAAAAGGTACAAATGGAAGTGATAAAGAAAAATCCATACTTAATAACTTATATAAAAAATCCAAGCGAAATGGTACAGATGGAGGTTATAGAGCGAAGTCCTTATTTAATAAGCGAAATCCCTATTCCATGTGAAACAATACAAATGATGGCCATCGAAAAAAATCCATACGCAATTATAGATATCCAGAACCCGACGGAAATGGTACAGGTCATGGCCGTACAGAAAGTTCCATATACAATCAAATATATAGCCAACCCTTCCGAAAAAGTACAAATGGAAGCTATACAACAAAATCCATACTTAATAAGCGAAATCTCTAATCTATGTGAAGAAGCGCAACTCATGGCCATACAGAAAAAACCAGAACTTATATTGCAGATTGACAATCCATCGGAGAAAATCCAATCTGAGGTCATTAGAAAGCTATATAAAGAAGAGCTAACCATAGATTTTTCCCAAGATATTAATGAAAAAATCAATAGATTAATTAAGTCACTTAATGAAGTGGAAGAGACATATGAAAATCGAATGTTGAACCTAACAACTGATAACGAGCAAGAATGGATGGAAAATTGGCGCCAAAGCCAAAGGCAGGAAATTCTTGATAACTTTAAGGAAGAAGTTGAACTAAAAATGGCAGAATCTGGCTCTGAAATGCAAATAGAAGATCTCAATGAAGTAGTAACCCAAGATGTTTTAACAGAAGCAACTTCCAATGATGGTACCAAGGATACGCAAATAGAAATCCCTACCTCAATAAAAGAAACAGTTCAGGATCATATTATTGAAGCACCCTCAAATGAAAGTATTAAAGACGTAGAAATAGAGACATCCGGATCAAGAACGTTAATTGGTGATATTACAGAAGATAACGGAGCAGTCAGTATAAGTAATCTGCGGATCAAAGATGCAACGACAGGAAAAATTGAACAGTTACAAAGTAATGGAATCGATCTCAGTAACCAATCCTCAGAAACAATAAAGAAACTATTATCTGGCCAAAAGGTAGAGACGACATCTATTAATGGGATAAGTAACCTTATCGGACTGAATAAAACCCCTCTAGGTTGGGGATTAACAGTAAGTAAGCAGCTCTATGGAATGGCCGAAGCTTCTGCTGAAATATAGTATCAGCTGCTCTGATCTTGATTAATTAAAAATAATATGTACCTTTAAAAAAAATTAGTACGATGTATACATTCAACGAATTTAGGGCCCGAATCCCCATAC